>Ga0307990_1000017_pt1 | contig 144685 bp, 124 predicted proteins | sample EllFjometagen129_FD_203168 | JGI IMG/M metagenome (GOLD analysis project Ga0307990, IMG submission 203168) | Marine microbial communities from Ellis Fjord, Antarctic Ocean - #129 | ecosystem: Environmental > Aquatic > Marine > Unclassified | place: Southern Ocean | collected 2014-10-08 | reverse complement strand
AAACCAGCGTCTGTGGATGTAGTTGAAAAACCAGCGTCTGTGGATGTAGTTGAAAAACCAGCGTCTGTGGATGTAGTTGAAAAACCAGCGTCTGTGGATGTAGTTGAAAAACCAGCGTCTGAGTAGTGCAATTTTAATTTTTAAAAAGATTTTTAAGTTTCAATGTACATATAGACGAAAGGAATCAAAATGACTGTGGGCGTCGACGCAATTAAAGAATTAAGAGAAATGACTTCTTGTGGTGTTATTGAATGTAAAAAAGCGCTAGAGGAAACAGATGGAGATCTTCAAAAAGCTAAAGATGTTTTAAGAAAACGAGGACTTGAGTTAGCTGCTAAAAAAGGTGGTAGAGTTGCTACTGAGGGACGCGTTGAAGCTTATATTCATTTAGGCTCAAAGATTGGTGTTTTGGTAGAAATAAACTGTGAAACAGATTTTGTTGCAAGAAATGATGAGTTTATTCAATTTTCGAAAGATGTTGCGATGCATATTGCAGCCATGAATCCAAAATATGTTCGTAAAGAAGATGTTCCTGAAGATGTTCTTTCTGAGCAAAAAGATAAAGATGCATTTTGTAAAGAAGCTTGTCTTTTAGAGCAGCCTTTTGTTAAGGATTCAAAATTGACAATTCAAGATTATTTGAATAATCTTGTAGCTAAAATTGGTGAAAATATGTTCGTTGGCCGATTTGATCGTTTTAAGGTTGGGGAAGTTGAATAAAAAACCAATATATAAAAGAATTCTTCTTAAGCTTAGCGGCGAAGCTATGCAAGGTGTTCATGGTCACGGCATAGACGCTGAGATTTGCGTTTCTCTCGCAAGGCAAATTAAAGAAGTTTGGAAGTCTGGTGTTAAAATTGCTTTGGTTGTTGGAGGTGGTAATTTCTTTAGAGGACAGGTCGAGTGTGCTAAGTTTGATCTTGATCGTTCTGTTGCTGATTACATGGGAATGCTTGCAACAGTTTTAAATGGTCTTGCTCTTCAGAATGCTCTTGAGCACGTGGGCGTACCGACACGCGTTATGACTGCAATTGATATGCATGCTATTGCCGAACCTTATATTCGACGTCGAGCGATGCGGCATTTAGAAAAAGATCGAGTTGTTATTTTTGTAGCTGGAACAGGTAATCCATATTTTACAACAGATACAGCTGCAGCGTTGAGAGCTAAAGAAATTGGAGCTGAAGTTATTTTAAAGGCAACAAAAGTTGATGGTGTTTATTCAGCAGATCCTATGAAAGACAAAACGGCTAAAAAGTTTTCGAGTTTAAAATTTATTGATGTCTTAAATAAAGATTTAAAGGTTATGGATGCAACGGCCATTAGTATGTGTATGGACAATAATTTACCAATTGTTGTGTTCGATTTAACCAAAGTTGGAAATATTAAAAAAGCAGTCTTTGGTCAAAAAATTGGAACAACCGTAAAATAAACGGGGGCGAGTAATGATAAGCAAAGAAGTCATCCGAGAGACAGAAGCAAAAATGAAGAAAACAATCGAATCTGTGAGGCGAGAGTTTTCTGAAGTTCGAACTGGACGTGCTCATCCAGGATTAATCGAAGGGCTTCATGCAGATTATTATGGAACTCCGACGATGATTAAGCAAATTGCGTCAATTACAGTTCCAGATGCTAGAACGGTTGTTGTCCAGCCATGGGATGTGTCTGCGATTCCTGAGATTGAAAAGGCGATTACAAATTCAAAGCTTGGCATTATGCCATCAAATGATGGTACAGTTGTTCGACTGAATGTGCCTCAGCTTTCTAAGGAAAGACGTGTAGAGCTTGCCAAAGTTGTTAAAGATATGGCGGAAAACGGAAGAATTTCTCTCCGTTCAATTAGGCGAGATGCGAATGATAGAATAAAGAAACTTGAGACTGAAAAGAAAATATCTGAAGATGATAGTTTTTCTGGACAAGAAACAATTCAGAAATTAACTAATAAATATATTATAGAAGTTGATGAAGTTTTAGTAGCCAAAGATAAAGAATTAGAAGAATTTGGCAAGTAGATCTTTCTAAGAATTTGACCCACTAGCTCATCCGGTAGAGCACAGCCCTTTTAAGGCTGGTGTGCCGCGTTCAAGTCGCGGGTGGGTCACCATTTTTTACGGGCGGATGGCGGAATTGGTAGACGCGCTAGTCTTAGGAACTAGTGGGGCAACTCATGGAGGTTCAAGTCCTCTTCCGCCCATTAAGAATTTTATTATTCACCCTATGCGGCGGTAATTCAGTGGTAGAATGCGTCCTTGCCAAGGACGATGTCGTGAGTTCGAGCCTCATCCGCCGCTTTTAATTTTTTTGTATAAATTGTCAAAGGGACCTTAAGGAGGAAGTAGATGAATTTAAGCGAATTTTTGTGTAAGAAAGCAATTTCTGTTGATTTGAACAAAAAAACAAAAAAAGAAGTTGTCCAAGAGTTAATTCAACTTTTGGTTGATGCAGATGTTGTTGAAAACAAAAATAAGGGAAAGATTTTTGATGTTATTATTGCTCGAGAAGAGCTTGGTTCAACAGCGATCGGTCAAGGGGTGGCTATTCCTCACGCAAAGTTTGATGGCGTCAACAAGCTTGTTGCAAGCCTTGGCATTAGTAAGGGAGGCGTTGAATTTGATTCGCTTGACGGCGAGCCTGCGCACATCTTTTTTCTTCTTATCGCACCTGCAGACTCCGCAGGACCGCACTTGAAAGCGTTGGCTAGAATTTCTCGTCTTTTAAAAGACAAATTCTTTAGAGACAGCCTAAAATCAGCTGATAGCACCAAAGCTGTTTTAAAACTAATTGCGCTCGAAGACGAGCGAATTGGTTAATAATAATTGATTTTGTAACGCTAAATTAACACTATAGAAGTAAGATATGAGTAACGATAACCAAGGCATCGTTGAGAACATTGTCAAATGGCTTTATCCTGGAATGAGGATAAAGCGATGGCTTTTAACGTCAATTTTTGGCATTGCTATTGTTGCTCTCGGATCTGTATTTGCGGCGGCCTCGTATACATTGGTGAGCATTTTTGGATTTGTTATTATTATTTGCGGCATCGTTCTAGTCGTTTTTGGTATTGTTAAAATTATTGTTTCTTTAATTACAGTATTTTTACCAGAGCGAGAGCGCGAACTTGTTAATATTTTGTATCAAAGACGCTATTTAGAGCGTGGACCAAAAGTTGTTGCGATTGGTGGAGGTCATGGTCTTTCAAACCTCTTGTTAGGGTTAAAAGAATATACATCAAATTTGACGGCTATTGTTACAGTTGCTGATAGTGGTGGATCTTCGGGACGGCTTCGAGAAGAATTTAATATTGTTGCACCTGGAGATATTCGAAATTGTCTTGTTGCGTTAGCGGATGCACCGGCATTAATGGGCGAGCTTTTTCAGTTTCGATTTTCACAAGAATCTGAGCTTAAAGGGCATAATTTTGGAAACCTTTTTTTAACGGCTATGGTTCAGCTAACAGACGGTGATTTTGAAAAAGCTGTCAAAGAGTCAAGTAAGGTTTTAGCGATTCGCGGTAAGGTTGTTCCTTCAACAGTTAACAATGTTCAGTTAGTTGCTGAGTATGAAGATGGTTCGATTACCGAGGGAGAAGCAAAGATTCCAAAAGCGAATACGCCAATTAAGCGATTGTATTTAAAGCCAGAGGATAGCAAGCCAACAGAAGAATCTGTCGAAGCCATTAAGAATGCTGATGTTATTATTTTGGGTCCTGGAAGCTTGTACACAAGCATTATCCCAAACTTGATTATTAACGGCATGACGGAATCTATTGAAAATTCAGATGCGCTTAAGATTTATATTTGTAATGTGATGACTCAGGAAGGCGAAACCGAAAAATTTAGCGCTAGTGATCATGTTCGAGTTTTATTAGAGCATACAAGTTCAAAGATTGTTGATATCGCATTGATTAATAATGCTAAGGCTCCAGGCGATGCGCTAGCTTCTTATGAAAAAGAAAATTCTTATCCGGTTGAAGCGGATTCGGAAAATATAAGAATGCTTGGTCCTAAGGTTGTGGCAGAGGATCTTCTTGGTGTTGATGATTATGTTAGGCATGACTCTCAGAAGTTAACGCAAGCACTTATTGATACGATTGAGAAGCATCGCGTTATTAAGCGCTAGAAAAGATTGAATTAATGTCGAGAATTGAAAAAGAAATTACAGTTGAAGCAGATCAAGGTTTACATGCGCGTCCAGCAGCATTGTTTGTTCAGATTGCAAATAAATTTGATGCAGAAATTACGGTGCGCAAAGGACCAGAATGTGTTAATGGTAAATCGATCATGGGTATTTTGATGTTGGCGGCAGAAAAGGGAAGTAAACTAATTGTTTCAGCTGAAGGCGATGACGCTGAGACTGCATCTAATGAGTTGATTAATTTCTTAACAAATACTATTTCGGAATAAAATATGACAAAGACAAAAAAGAAAGAATTGATTTTAACAGGAATTCCTGCGGCACCTGGCGTTGCTTCTGGTCCAGCATTTATTCTTGATAAACAAGATTTGTATATCTCTTCGCGCGCGATCATGGAAAAAGAAATTCCTATTGAGATTGCACGCTTCGAAGAAGCTTTGATTAAAACGAGAGAAGAAATCTTAACAATTCAAACGCAAATTTCAAAAGATATGGGTGTTCGTCATGCTCAAATTTTTGATGCTCATTTACTTGTTCTAGAAGATCGAACGATTATTCAGGAAGTTATTAAAAATATTAAGAAAGAGAAATTTTGTATAGAATACGTTTTTTCTCAAGTTATGAAAAAGTATATTAAAGTTTTTTCTGAGATCGAAGATGAATACTTGCGTGATCGAACAAGTGATATTAACGATGTGAGTAAGCGTGTTTTAAAAAATTTAGTTGAAGAGACAAAGCTTCATGATTTAAGCGATTTAAGAGAAGAAACAATTGTTATTGCACATGATTTTTCTCCATCTGACACGGCTGGCATGTATAACAAGAAGATATTAGCTTTTGCTACAGATGTTGGGGGGCGCACATCGCATACAGCGATTATGGCAAAATCTTTAGGGATTCCAGCAGTTGTTGGTCTTAAGGATACAACGCTTTGCATTAGCAACCAAGATGATTTAATTGTTGATGGGCGAAAAGGATTAATTATTGTTAATCCGTCAGAGAAAACAAAACAAAAATATAATATTGTAAGAAATAAGATTGCTGCGTCAAGAACACGTTTTGATGATATCAAGGATTTACCAGCCGAAACTAAGGATGGTCGACGTGTTTCGATTACAGCAAACTTGGAGCTTCCAGAAGAAATTCCAATGCTTTTAAAACAAGGGAGTAGTGGCATTGGGCTTTATCGAACTGAATATTTATACATGAATCGAAATGATTTGCCAAGTGAAGAGGAGCAGTTTAAAGCTTATAAATATATTGTAAAAAAGATGGCACCAAATCCTGTTGTGATTCGAACGCTTGATTTAGGTGGAGATAAGTTTGCTTCAAGCGTAGAGATGCCGAAAGAGATGCAATCATTTTTAGGATGGCGTGCTATTCGTTTTTGCTTGACTCGTCCCGATATTTTTAAAATACAGCTTCGTGCAATTTTGCGTGCATCGGCATATGGAAATTTAAAAATGATGTATCCTATGATTTCAGGTGTTTGTGAGCTTCGTGAAGCAAACGCAGTTTTGCAAGAAGTTAAAAATAGTTTGAAAAAAGAAAAGATTGCTTTTAAGGCTAAAATGCCTGTTGGTGTCATGATTGAAGTTCCTTCGGCGGCAATGACTGCAGATATCTTGGCTAAAGAATCTGATTTCTTTAGCATTGGGACAAACGACCTTGTTCAGTATACATTGGCTGTTGATCGGACAAATGAGCAAACAGCAAATCTTTATCAGCCAGGGCATCCATCTATTTTGAGATTGATCAAGCGAACAATTGATGCTGCTCATGAGGCTGGGATTGAAGTAGGATTGTGTGGAGAAGCATCTAGCGAGCCAATTTTAGCTTTTCTTTTGCTCGGACTCGGCTTAGACGAATTTAGTATGTCGTCTTTAAATATTTTGCAGATTAAAGAATTGATTCGAAGCGTTAATTATTCAGACGCTCAATTTGTTGCCAGAGAAGCTTTAAGTCTTTCAACGGCTGAGTATGTTGAAGAGTTTTTAAAAATGAAATTAAAAAAATACGCACCTCATATTTATAGCGGAAAAAAATAAGTTTATGAAAGTTTTGATTCTAGCAGCAGGTTATGGAACACGCTTGTATCCTTTGACAAAGGATCAGCCTAAGCCGTTACTTTTAGTTAGCGATAAGCCGATTGTTGATCATTTAATTGAAAAAGTTAAGGACGCTAAGAATTTAAGTGAAATTTATGTTGTAACGAATGATAAGTTTTTTGAGAACTTTAAGATTTGGGCTTCAGAAAAAAAAGATTGTATTGTTCCCATTACGATTATTAATGATAATACAAAAACACCAGAAGATCGATTAGGCTCTATTGGTGATGTTCAGTTTATTCTTGAGCAATGTAGCGTTAGCGAAGACTTGCTTGTTATCGGTGGAGATAATTTATTTGATTATTCTTTAGATGAATTTCTAAGTTTTTCTAGCGAGAATAAAGATAGAGTTACCGTTGGCCTTTACGATGTTAAAAAAAAGGAAAGAGCAAGTAAATTCGGAGTTGCTCAAATGAATGGTGATCGTATTATTACGCTTTTTGAAGAAAAGCCAGAAATTCCAAAGACAAGCTTGATTGCAATGTGCTTATATTATATGCCACATCAAACATTGTCCCTGATTAAGGCGTATATTCAAGATTCAGGAAAAGCGGATCGAGCCGGAGATTATATCAATTGGCTTTGTGAAACAAAAAAACTTTTAGGATTTCAGTTTGAAGGAAGATGGTATGACATAGGAAGCATTGAGGCATATACTCAAGCGCAGAATGATTTTAAAACAAATTTCTAAATTTTAAGGGAGGAAATTTAAGTGAAAGGTAAATATTTCGTTACATCAGAGTCAGTTGGAAATGGACATCCAGATAAAGTATGTGATCAGATTTCAGATGCAGTTTTAGATGCTGTTTTAAAAGATGATCCAAAGGGTAGAGTTGCCTGTGAAACATTTATTACAACTGGTCTTGTTGTTGTTGGTGGAGAAATTACAGCAAAAACATATGTAAATATCCAGAAACTTGTTAAGGATGTTCTTTTAGATATTGGTTATAATCACGATAAATATGGTTTTTCAGCTTATACATGTGCTATTTTAAATGCTATTGTTAGTCAATCTCCTGATATTTCACAAGGTGTTGATTCTGGTGGAGCTGGAGATCAGGGTATTATGATTGGTTATGCTTGTGACGAAACAAAAGAGCTTATGCCCTTGCCAATTATGTTAGCGCATAAAATTGTGAAAAAGGTAGAAGATGTTCGAAAATCAAAAGAGCTAGATTATCTTGGCCCTGATTGCAAGAGTCAAGTTACAATTGAATATAAAGATGAAAAGCCAATACGCGCGGATGCTGTTGTTTTAGCATGTCAGCATACAGAAAAGATTCTTGATAAGACAGGAAAGAAGATTACTGATAAATCAAGAAAGCAAATGATTGATACAATTATCCGACCTGTTTTAGGAAAATTGATTGATAAGAAAACAAAGTTTTATGTCAACCAAACAGGAAAGTTTGTTGTTGGTGGCCCACAATCAGATACTGGTCTTACAGGACGAAAAATTATTGTTGATACATATGGCGGTGTTGTATCTCATGGTGGTGGTGCTTTTTCTGGAAAAGATCCAAGTAAGGTTGATCGATCAGCAACGTATATGGCACGTTATATTGCTAAGAATATTGTTGCTGCAAAATTAGCTAAGAAATGTTGGATAGAGCTTGGATATGCTATTGGAAAAGCAGAGCCTGTTAGCATTATGATCGACACTTTTGGAACAGGCAAAATTTCTGAGCAAGAGATTGTCAAGCTTGTTGAAAAAACTTTTGACTTAACTCCTCGAGGAATTGTTAAAACGCTAGATCTTCTTAAGCCAATTTATCGCAAAACAGCAGCATACGGTCATTTTGGACGACCAGAATTTTCTTGGGAAAAAACAGATAAAGCAGCAAAGCTTGCTAAAGGTTTGAAGTAAATAAACGAGGAATAAAATGACAGAATTAAAAAAAGTTGTACAAGATTATAAGATTGCTGATATTTCTTTGGCAGAGTTTGGCCATAAAGAAATTGAGCTTGCTGAAAAAGAAATGCCTGGGTTAATGTCGCTTCAAGAGCGATATGGCAAAGAAAAGCCTTTAAAAGGCGCGCGTATTATGGGATCACTTCACATGACGATCCAAACCGCGGTTTTAATTAAGACTTTAATTGAATTGGGTGCACAAGTGCGATGGGCGAGTTGTAATATTTTCTCGACTCAAGACCATGCCGCTGCAGCTATTGCAGATTTAGGTGTTCCGGTTTTTGCTTGGAAGGGTGAAACCTTAAAAGAATATTGGCGGTGTACGCTTCAAGCATTATCTTTTTCTGGAGGCAACGGACCAACATTGATTGTTGATGATGGTGGCGATGCAACGATGATGGTTCATAAAGGTGTTGAAGCTGAGGACGATACGTCGATACTAGACGCTAAAGTTGATACAGAAGATGAAAAAGAATTGTATGTTTGCCTTAAAGAGGTTTTAAATCAAGATAAAGATAAATGGCATCGCATGGTTAAAGACATCAGAGGTGTTTCAGAAGAAACAACAACAGGTGTTCATAGGCTTTATCAGATGATGACAGATGAAAAACTTTTGTTTCCTGCCTTTAATGTTAATGATTCTGTGACAAAATCAAAGTTTGACAATCTTTATGGTTGTCGCGAATCTTTGGCAGATGGCATTAAACGCGCAACAGATATTATGATTGCGGGTAAAATCGTTGTTGTTTGTGGTTATGGAGATGTTGGAAAGGGATGTGCGCGTTCGATGAAAAGTTATGGCGCACGCGTTATTATCACAGAAATTGATCCGATTTGCGCATTGCAAGCTTCTATGGAAGGTTTTGAAGTTAACATAATTGAAAATGCTTTAGATATCGGCGATATTTATGTGACGACAACAGGAAATCTTGAAATTATTACAGCTGAGCATATGTCAAAAATGAAAGATGGCGCTATCGTTTGTAACATTGGTCATTTTGATAATGAAATTCAAGTTGTAAAACTTGAAAATTGGCCTGGCGTTAAAAAAGTTAATATTAAGCCACAGGTTGATCAGTTTTATTTTAAAGAAGGACATTCGATTGTTCTTTTAGCCGAAGGGCGCCTAGTTAATTTGGGTTGTGCAACTGGACATCCATCTTTTGTTATGAGTAATTCATTTACAAATCAAACGTTGGCACAACTTGATCTTTGGAAGAATGATTATGAAATAGGTGTTTATCGATTACCAAAGAAACTAGATGAAGAAGTTGCACGTCTTCATCTAGATCACGTTGGAGCAAAATTAACTGTTATGACAGAGAAGCAAGCAAAGTATATTGGCTATCCTGTTGAGGGACCTTATAAACCAGAACATTATCGATATTAATATGACAGAGAAATCAATAAAGAAAATAGCAGTTTTAACTTCTGGTGGCGATGGGCCAGGCATGAATGCAGCAATTCGTAGTGTTGTGCGAACAGCTGTTTATAATGGAATAGAAGTTAAAGGTGTTATGCATGGATATGATGGATTAATTAACGATGAAGTTGTTGATTTAAATCATCGATCTGTTGCTAATATTATTAGTCGAGGTGGAACATTTTTGAAAACAGCACGTTCTCCTGAATTTAAAAATGAGAGTGGGCAAAGGCGAGCTGTTGAGACTTTAAAGAAATATGGCATTGATGCTGTTGTCGTTATCGGCGGCGATGGAAGTTATGCAGGTGCTTTTGATCTTTTTACAAAATGGAAAATTCCAACCATTGGTCTTCCAGGAACGATTGACAATGATCTTTGCGGAACGGATCAAACAATCGGATGTCACACGGCGGTTAATACAGCGTTAGATGCAATTGATAAAATTCGCGACACATCTCATAGCATGGAGCGTATTTTTGTAATTGAGGTTATGGGCAACCATTCAGGATATATTGCGCTTCAGGTGGCTTTAGGTTCAGGTGCCGAAGATGTTATTATCCCTGAGCGAAAGTTTGATTATAGTGAAATGTATGAAGATATTAAAAAAGGACATGCGATAGGTAAAATTAGTTGGACTATTGTTGTTGCTGAAGGTGCTGGAAAAGCACATGAAGTTGCTAGCAAAGTTACAGAAATTACAGGATTTGAAAGTCGCTATGTTGTTTTAGGTCATATTCAAAGAGGTGGAGTTCCGACGGCATCTGATCGTATTTTAGCAACACGTGTTGGCTCGGCTGCTGTTGATTGTCTTTTAAGAGGAGAATATGGCAAAGCTATTGGTGTTGTGCAGGAAAAAATTAATATTATTGATTTGGGGCAAGCATGTACGATGAGTGCTGTTCCGATTGATGAATATTGCAAGTTTATTAAAGTTTTAACGTAACAATAAAAGGAGTAGGAAAATGGCAAAGATTTATTATGAAAAAGACGCAAGTTATGATTCAATTCAAGACAAAACGATCGCGATCGTTGGTTATGGTATTCAAGGTCGCGCTCAAGCGCTTAATCTTCGAGATAGCGGGCTTAACGTAATCGTTAGCGAGCTTGAGGATACTGAAAATTTTGCAAAGGCTATTGAAGATGGATTCAAACCGCTAGATGCAAAAAAGGCAGCTAAGAAAGCAGATATTATTCAGATCTTAACACAAGATCATGTTCAAGCGATGCTTTACAAAAAAGCAATCAAGAGAAATTTGACAGCAGGGAAGTCTCTTGTTTTTTCTCATGGATTTAATATTCATTTTGGACAAATTGTTCCGCCAGTAGATGTTGACGTTTTTATGATTGCACCTAAAGGACCAGGGGCTCTTGTGCGAAGTCAGTATGAAGAAGGCAAGGGTGTTCCTTGTTTAGTTGCGATTCATCAAGATGCAACAGGCAATGCGCTTAAAGTAGCTTTGGCTTACGCTAAAGGTATTGGTGGAGCACGCGCTGGTGTTATTGAAACAACTTTTAAAGAAGAAACAGAAACAGATTTATTTGGCGAGCAAGCTGTTTTATGTGGTGGTGTTAGTGAGCTTGTTAAAGCTGGTTTTGATACTTTAGTCGAAGCTGGTTATCAACCAGAAATTGCTTATTTTGAATGCTTACATGAGCTCAAGCTTATTACAGATTTGATTTATTCAACGGGTATTCAAGGCATGAGAAAATGTGTTTCAGATACAGCAGAATATGGTGATCTTTCTCGAGGAAAGAGAGTTGTTAGCGACAAAACACGTAAAGTTATGAAAAAGATGTTAACCGAGGTTCAGTCTGGCAAATTTGCTAAAGAGTGGATCCGAGAAAATAAAAAAGGAAGACCAAATTTCACGCAATGGCGCAAAGAAGCAGATGAGCACCAAATTGAAAAAGTTGGAAAAGAGCTTCGAGGTATGATGCCGTGGATGAAGCAAAAGTAAAAAAGGATATTCCTTTTTAGAGGTAATAAAAATGAGTAAAAAAGATAAAGTATTTATATTCGATACAACATTGCGTGACGGTGAACAAGCGCCGGGCGCAAGCATGAATGCCAAGGAAAAGTTGGAAGTTGCTTTTCAGTTGGAGCGTTTAGGCGTTGATGTTATTGAAGCAGGATTTCCTGTGATTTCTAAGGGGGATTTTGATTCTGTAAAGAGTGTGGCAAAGCACATCAAAAAGTCTCGTGTGTGTGGTTTGGCTCGATCAGTCAAAAAAGATATTGATGCGTGTTACGATGCGGTAAAAGGCGCAAAAAGACCACGCATTCATATATTTTTGGCGACATCAAAAATTCATCTTGAATATAAATTAAAACGAAGTAAGGAAGAAATTTTAAAAATGGCTGTTGATGCTGTTAAGTATGCGAAAAAAAAGACAGATGATGTCGAATTTTCTCCAGAAGACGCATCTAGAACAGATAAAAATTTCTTATATAGTATTGTTGAGGCTGTTATTAAGGCGGGTGCGAAGACCGTTAATATTCCCGATACAGTTGGCTATGGTGTTCCAGATCAATTTGGACAATTGATTGCTGATATTCGAAACAATGTGCCGAATATCAACAAGGCAATTGTTTCTGTTCATTGTCACAATGATTTAGGAATGGCTGTTGCTAATTCTTTGGCGGCTGTAAAGAATGGTGCGCGCCAAGTGGAATGCACAGTTAATGGCATTGGCGAGCGCGCTGGTAATGCTTCAGTAGAAGAGATTATTATGGCTCTTCAAACACGATCAGATTATTATGGATGTACAACAAATATAAAAACTCAAGAAATTTGTAGGGCATCACGCTTGGTAAGTAAATATAGCGGATTCTTAGTTGCACCTAACAAAGCTATTGTTGGAGCGAATGCGTTTCGACATGAGGCAGGCATTCATCAAGATGGTGTTTTAAAGGAGCGGACAACATATGAAATTATGCGACCAGAAGATGTTGGGTTTGTTGAAACAGGTTTAGTTTTAGGCAAGCATTCGGGCCGTCATGCGTTTCGTGTACGTTTAAAAGCATTGGGCATTGATTTAAAAGATCAAGAATTAGATCGTGCTTTTGATCGCTTTAAGAATGTTGCTGATAAGAAAAAAGAAGTTTACGATGAAGACTTGGTTGCAATCGTTGAAGACGAGGCAAAATTGGTTCCAAAAGCATGGCAGCTTGTTAGTCTTTCTGCGACTAGCGGAACAAATATTGCACCAAAAGCAACTGTATCGATTAAGGCCAAGGGAAAAACTTTCGAAAAGAGTTCTTCTGGTGATGGTCCGGTTGATGCATGCTATAAAGCTATTGAAAGCATCGTTAAGGTTAAAGGCGAGCTTTTGGATTATGGAATTCAATCTGTTACGCGTGGCAAAGATGCTTTAGGTGAGGTTACTGTTAAAGTTCGCATTAAGGGCAAGAGTTATATTGCTCATGGTGTAAGTACAGATATCTTAGAGGCATCTGCCAAAGCGTACTTGAATGCAATCAACAATATGATTGCTCAATCAAAATAAATATTTATGAGCGAACAAAAATCTACTTACGGGCTGATAGGTTATCCACTAGGGCATAGTCTATCGCCTGTAATGCATAACGCAGCGTTTGAAGCATTAGAAGTAGACGCGACCTACAATCTTTTTCCTCTGAAAGAAGAAGAGTTGTCATCTTTTTTAGGAGAGTTGAAGAGTCCAGATAGTCCTATCTTTGGTCTTAATGTGACCGTCCCTTACAAGGAAAAAGTTATTCCTTATCTTGATACATTAAATCCTTATGCAAAAAAGGTTAAAGCTGTAAACACGATTGTTGTTGGAAAGAATAGAAAGCTTACTGGATACAATACAGATGGGCCAGGATTTCTTACGCATTTAACAGAGCTTGAATTTAATCCACAGTCAAAACGTATTTCGATTTTAGGAGCAGGGGGAGCAGCACGTGCAATTCTTTCTGTTTTTTGCATGGCTGATCAGGGCCCTGAGTGGATTAAAATTTATGATATTGATTATAATAAAGCCAAAGCGCTTGTTAATGATCTTTCGCAAAGCTTGAATTGTGAAAAGGTTGAGATTTGTCAAAGCATTGATGATCTTAATATTGAGCTTTCTGACCTTTTGATTAATGCTACGCCAATTGGCTTGAAAGAAACAGACGTGCCGATTATCGAAGAAGATCTTTTGCATTCAGATATGCTTGTTTATGATTTAATTTATAATCCAGCACAAACAAAACTTTTAAAAATGGCTGAAGAAAAAGGTGCAAAAACATCTAATGGGTTAGGTATGCTTTTTTATCAAGGAGTTCTAGCGTTTCAACATTGGGCGGAGATTGATTTGCCTGAGGTTGTTCGCCAAAAAATGAAAAATGCACTTTACGAAGGGATAAAAGCTTTATGATCATGGAACAGCAATTTTTTTCTATTTCTATTTTTCTTTTTGGTTTAATTGTCGGAAGTTTTTTAAATGTTTGTATTATTCGCATGGCTAAAGAAGAATCTATTGTTATGCCAGGATCTCATTGTCTAAAGTGTAAGAAGCAGATTCCTTGGTATGACAATATTCCGCTTTTAAGTTTTATTCTGCTAAGAGGGAAGTGTCGATTTTGTGGTGAAAAATTTTCTTTTCGTTATTTTTTTATTGAACTTTTAACAGGTCTTGTATTTTTAGGAATGTATCAATATGTTGGTTTGCGTTTAATTTTGATTCCATATTTGGTTATGATGTCAGGATTTATCGTTGCAACATTTACAGATATTGATGAGCGAATTATTCCAGATGAAATTAGTATTGGTGGCATGATCGTAGGTCTTGTTTTGAGTCTTCTTATCCCTGAATTGCATAAAACAGATTTACATCTTTTATCTTTGTGGAGATCAGTTTTAGGGGTCTTGATTGGTGGAGGATCGATTTATTTGATGGGTATCCTTGGTGATTTTATCTTTAAAAAAGAATCTATGGGTGGCGGCGATGTTAAGCTTATGGCTATGATTGGTGCATTCTTAGGTTGGAAATTGGCAATTTTAGCATTCTTTATCGCTCCTTTCTTTGGTGCGGTTTTTGGTATCATCGAAAAAATTAGAACAAAGCAAAGCCTTATCCCTTATGGCCCGTTTCTTGTTATAGGCGCTTTGATCGCACTTTTCTATTCCGATCCAATTATCAATTGGATTCTTACCGGATACGGTCTTAAATGACGTGTATTAATTAAACATCTAACTAATATTAATACTTATATTTACTTCTAAAAAGTTGTTTTTCTGTCTAAATATGTTATCTTTTAAGTAACGATGAATATTAATACTTAAAAGAACTCTATTATGAACAGAAAAATCTTTAAAAATAAAGTTTTATTCTTGTGTATCAGTGTTTTTTTTATTTTTAGCACTGTTTTGCAAGCTTCTCCATTGATTGGGTCGAATTTAGTATTGGTCCCAACATTTTCTTCAGGTCAAATTTTTACACCTCCTCTTATCGCAGGAATTCAGATTGATGATAAGAATCCATTCTTATTCAATTTCTTTGTTCACCCAGGCGATAATAATCTTGAAGATCAAAACTTAAATCAAGAAGCAAAGAGAATGATTAGATATTTCTTGGCTTCGTTAACTATTCCAGAAAAAGATTTTTGGGTCAATCTTTCTCCGTATGAAAAAGATCGCATTATTGAAGAAAAGTTCTCAGAAACAGAGCTTGGGCGAGATTTATTAAGCCAAGATTACCTTTTAAAGCAAATGGTGAGCATGCTAATGCATCCAGATGGGGAGATTGGAAAGAAGTTTTGGAAAAAAATTTACAAGAAGGCATATGAAGCTTTTGGGACGACTGAGGTTTCTGTTAATTCTTTAAACAAGGTTTGGATTGTTCCTGAAAAGGCTACTGTTTATCAACAAGGAAATGCGGCGTTTGTCACAGAGGCTAAGCTTAAAGTTCTTATGGAAAAAGATTATTTGGCTTTGCGGGAGCATGGAGAAAGATCTTCTAGCAAGGATGCGTTAAGAAATAACCAAGAAAACGAGAAGGAAAGTTTTTCAAGTAAAATTATTCAAGAAATTATTATTCCAGAGATTGAAAGGGAAGTTAATTTTGGAAAAGCTTTTAGCCCTTTGCGTCAGGCCTATCATGCTCTTATTCTAGGGGATTGGTTTAAGAAGAAGTTGTCGAAAAATATTATTAATCATATTTATACAAATAAGGGAAAAACTTCTGGAATTGATGCGTATGATCAATCTGAGACTAAAAGAATTTATTTAGAATATGTTGAAAACTATAAAAAGGGAATTTGTAATTATATAAAAACAGAATATGATTCGACTCAAAAGAAATATATTCCTCGTAAATATTTTTCTGGTGGAATAATGTGTATGAATGTCGATACGAAGGTTGTTGAAGACATCAAAAAAGTTTCTTCTTCAGGGTTAAAGGAAATTGAAAAGGATGCTATAAAATATAGAGTTATTTTAAAGCAAGCATCTTCTAAGATTTTTGTTAACAAAGCGTCCGATGAGTTTCTTCCAAAAGATGGTTCGATCTTTAATAATGAATATGCTGTTCAGGGTTTTATTGAGGGGCTTCCTAAGGAAAATCGTGCTTTTCATATAGAAAATCTAAAAGAGTGGGTAGTCGAAAATGCCGATTATTATCTTACTCAGCGTTTTTCTGGATTGATTCGGTGGGATTTTTTTATTGAAGGGCTTCTTCCGTCTTTTGGATTCTCAGATCAGCAAGTTTTTGAAATTGTCGAGCGGCTTGAGATTGAGGAAAAGATTACTGAGGACGTCACTCCTAATAATTTTGAATTCTTTCTTAAGCAAGCAAGGCTATTAGGGTCATCAACTCGGCCTTATGTAAAAATTTTATACAAAAGTCTTATTGCTTATCTTGAACTTCATAAAGAGAAAATAGTTAAAAGAGATTTTCAAGATATTAAAATGATGAAAAATGTTCTTCAGGGTGAAATTATTAATTCGTTTGCATCTCAGCGTGGAAGTGAAAAATTATGTCTTATGGCACGTCAAATGGTTAAATCTGCTTTTTTCTTTTCAAGTTCAAGAATGGAAAAAATTGATAAACTTACCCGCTTTATTGAAAGAAGCGTTTTTGACAGAAATATCCATAAATATCAAGATTTAATGGACTTTCCAAGGCTCAAGAGAGCTTTAAAGGCTAAGCGTAATAAGGACAGAAAAGAAGATGGGAGCGGGAGATATTCGCTAGAAATAACAAAGGCGTTAGATGAGCTAATCACCGAAATCGAAAAGATTATAGAAAATCCTTCAGCAGCATCGGAAGATTTAATTAAATTTTGGGAAGAAATGAATGGGCAGTTGATTGCAGGCAATATAAAGAAAAAGGAAATATTGACTAATTCAAGAAAAATTTTGGAAAAACTAAAAGAAGTAGAAGGTTTTTATGCTAATGAAGAGAAGGTGCGGGTTTTGCTTGAGATGACAGGAATTCGTACGAGCCTTTATTTAAATATTGTTCAAGCAGTGCAAGAGGCTTATCGAATTAATCAGAGTGATGAAAAGCGCTATGGAAGTCACATTCAAGAGTCCAGAGACATGGGAAAAGTCGCTTATAAAATGATTGAGGGAGACATTCTTCTTGAGGAGAAGATTGTTGAATATTCTCGTTCAGTTTTTTCTGATCTCCGAGAAAGCATTGATCCAAGAAATCTGACTCATGAGAATATTCAGGATACCATTTCTGCTGTTTATATTATTGCTAAAAATATGTCGTATTCATTAGGGTCACAGCCGGCATTAGGAATCTTTGCAGATAATTTAATTAAGCTACGCGACAAAGAGGTATACAAAGAGGAGGATTATTATAGGATTTTTGGACTTATTCAGCAAATTCAGGCAGAACTTAATGATGTTATTGATAATCTTACGAAGGAGTTTAAGCCTCGTGTTGAACTTATTCAGAAGAAGCAAGGCCTTAAATATTGGGAGGATACGCCTGAATCTCTTGGTTTTGCACAGGATTTATTGCTAACAACAATGCTTCGACAATTTAACGAAAGATTTCTTTTAGATTGTCGAAAAATAATTGATCAAATTGAGGGGCCGCAAGAGCTAACCATGACTGTTGATCTTGTTTCTCAGAAAAAAGTTAGAAAGATCGCCAATATTTTAGTTGATTGGACGAAGATTCCTTGGGTTATTGGTCCTAAAGAAGCGACTGAGAATCTATTTAAATTTATTGGGTCTAAGGTTCATGGGCTTTATGTGATGCTGAAATTAGGTATGCCTATTCCTGAATGGTTTGTGATTCGCGCAAATCCTGAAAAAGATATATTTGACCTTAAAGATATCCGTAGTGATTTAGAGATACAAATAAGGAAAATTGAAGATAAAAATGGTACAAGAATGGGAGATCCTAAAAACCCCTTATTATTTTCTTTGAGATCTGTTTTTCAGATTTCAATGCCTGGAGAGTTTTCAACGGTTTTAAACGTTGGGATGAACGATGAAGTGTTTGAAGGATTAAAAAAGAGCCATAGTGAGGAATTTGCCTTAAAGACATATATTAATTTTTTAAAAACATATGGAGAATTGATGGGGCCATTGATGTCTGATGAAGCGTATAATGAGTTTCGACCTTTAAACGATCGCGGTGATTTAAATGATTTAAGAAAAACTTTTAAGCAAATGAAAGATATCTTAAATTTCTCTAAGATTAAAATTCCTCAAGATCCTTGGAAACAAATTGAGATTATTACAGATTTTATTATGAATCACTCTATCACGAGTGATATTCGCGATTTTTTGGCATGCCAGGGTGTCCCGGATTCATGGAAGGTAAGTGTTATTTTTCAAGAAATGGATTTTGGTTATTTAAAAAAGGATTCCTTTACGGCTGTTGTGCATACGCGCGATGTTATTACAGGGAAAAATAATCTTCATGTAGAAATGATCCATGGGACAACTGGAATTTCGGTTGTTGGAGATAGAGATTCTCATCAAAAAGTTTACGATCGATTGCCTGACGACGATGAAAAAATTATAAATCATTATAAGCTGATGCTTGAAAAGATGCTTGGGGGTCCTGTGGAGCTGGAGATAACAAAAGGAAAAACTTTAAATTTTTTACAGGCAAGAACAGCGCATTTGAATCCGCGGGCTATGCTGCGTAGTTTAGATTCTTTAATACGAGAAGGAATTTTAAGTGAAGAGGAAGCGGATTTTCAAAGGAAGTTGGCAAATACTCTTTTGAGCACTGCTCAAATATTTGAGGGCAGCAAACCTTTAGTACTTGCTGGTGGGTTTAGCGAAGGGGTTATGGCAGGAATGATTTCTCTTTCTTTTGATAAAGCAAAGAACATGATGAAAGGTGGAGAGGATGCGATTTTGATATTAGAAGATACACCTGCCAGAAAAGATAAATCGTATAAATCCTATTATGGAAAAAGACTTGGAGTTGTTACAGCTCATGGTGGATCAACTCAGCATTTTGCAGTCTTAGCGAGAAGTCCTCGCAATAATATGCCGTATATTTCTATGGTAGATGATCTTCAGGTGGACTTGGAAAAAAGAAGAGTAAAATTAGGTGGTAAATGGTTTAATGAAGGTGATGTGATTACCATGGACGGTTATCGAGGATTAATTTTTGAGGGAAACGTTGTTAAAAGTTCTTCAGTTGACGAGAAGAATGTAAAGAATAAATCAGCTTCTTCTTCCGTTGGAGGTATTGATATGACTTCTTTATATATGGAGCTCAACATTAAGTCGGATGAAGCAGGATTGGTTTTGCCTATTGAATTTCAAGATATGGATCAAATTCATTTTCAAGGTTTTGTTCCTGTCGTTTTGGATGCTGTCCCAATCGGTAATCCATTGTCTACTCTTAGCGTTTTGAATTAAAATTAAAATAAAACTTAGATTGTTTTTATAAATATTGTGCTTTTCTCTTCAGATCTAATTATTAATTGGATCTCTAGTGGTTATGGCCTTAAATGAGATTTGGATTTACAGAGTGTTAGCGAATGAAAATCTTTAGCCGAAATTGCCCTCCTCAGCCCTGATTTTCAAGGGCGCGAGATTTCACTAAGCTAAAAAAACTCTATAAAATTTCTAACCTCTGGAATTAATTTAAAGAAAACGCTTGCTTTTTTTAAAGAAGAGCATAAGTCTATACGCAAGAGTATCTTATAGACTATTCATTCTTTTGAGTGATTTGTATTCCTTTTATTTATATGCTATCCTTTTCAAGATCACGCCACGGTTTTATAAACAATAAATCAAAAGGTCCTAAAAATGAATAATTTTTTTAAAAAAGGCCTATCTTTGGCTGTGGCGATCGTTTTTTGTTTTCAAACATTTCTTCCTTCCGTTGTATTAGCTCAATCTGTAAATTTCCCAACTCTTAATTTCGGCACACCTTTAAGTGCAAGTTTTTCTCCGGCAATTATTAATGGTCTTAAAGTTAACCTTAAAAACCCTTTTGAGCTCAGCTTCCTTGTTAATACTGGCGAGGACAATTTGCAGGGTCAAACTTTGAGTGAAGAGACGACAAAGCTTATTAAATATTTTTTAACAGCACTTACAATTCCAGAGGAAGATTTATGGGTTAATCTTTCTCCGCATGAAAAGAATCGCATTATTTCTAAAGAATTTGAGCAAACCGATATGGGTCGCGATCTTCTTTTGCAAGATTATCTTTTAAAGCAGGTTTCGTCTGCGCTCGTGCATCCTGATAATGATTTAGGAAAAGAGTTTTGGAAACGGGTTTACAAAAAGTCGTATGAGCTTTATGGCACAACAGAAATTTCAGCAGATGCAATTCAAAAGATTTGGATTGTTCCAGAAAAGTCAGTGATTTACGAGAACGGCGATATGGTTTTTGTTGCAGAAAGCTCTTTGAAGGTTATGACAGAAAAAGATTATAAAGCAATCGTTAACCAAAAAAATATCGCGATAAAAGATAGCAAAGATGTTATTTCTCAAAATATCTTAAAAGAAATTGTTATTCCTGAGCTTGAAAAGGAAGTAAATTCTGGTAAAAACTTTGCAAATTTACGTCAAATTTATCATTCGCTTATTTTAGCGGTTTGGTTTAAACAGACACTTAAAGAAAGCATTCTTGCTTCTGTTTATGCAGATCAAAATAAAGTTGCAGGTATTGAATCAGAAAGCATCAATGTTAAAGAGGAGATTTATGATCAATATTTAGAAGCTTATAAAAAAGGTGTTTGTGATCTTGTTAAAGTAGAATATGACGAACATCAAAGCAGAAATATTCCTCGAAAGTATTTTACAGGTGGGTTTAGCGCTTCAAGTGTTTTATTAAGCGAAACGCTAAATTTTTCTGCAAAAAACTACAAGAGCATTAAAGGATCTCCAGCTTCTCAAAATCTTTGGGCGGATACAGGGTTTACGCCTGTGGAACCTAAGAAAATAAGTTCGACTATTTATAGTCCTAAAAAAGGAGGCGATGGGTATTACCTTCTAATAGAGGACAACACGGCGAAACTTTATGATCCCGAGAACGAAGATACTGGTAAAAAAATAACATTGCCTGGTCTTCAAGAAAACCCAAATGGTTTTCCTTCTATTTTTGATGCGTTGTTTAAAAAATATAAATCAGATTTAGTTGTCGCAGAAAAATTAAAGGACGTCGTGCAAGAGGAGCAAGAAGGATTGAGCAATATATTTAAAGGACACTTTAATACATTTAGCACGCTTGATTTTATTAATAAGCTGACCAAAGAGGTTAGAGAGAAAAAACCGAGGATAAAATTGTTTGAGGTTGCAGTAAGCACTATGGATCGCAGCTATCATGGAGGAACAAGTGCTCTTAAAAAATTTAGACCTGATAATCAGGGTAGAATTCTCGACATGCCGGATTCGGAAATGAAGGATTTAAATTTCCTACGTGTAAGCTTTAATGATTATACAAGTGTTGAGTTTGAGTTTCATCATAGCGAGATAATGATTACAACAAAAAAACAATCTTATGGTATGTGGCGAGAGACAGTTGAGACTAAAAAGCTTTTGCTAAAACCTGCGCTAGAGGTTTTGAGTCAGATGGAGAAAAAATATTTGGCTGATTCTCAATATGCTCATAACCTTTCTGAGGAAGAAGTCAAAAGAATTTACCCTAAGACTAACCATGATTTAATGATTTTATGTGAGCATATTTTAGGATTATTAGGCCGTGATCGTGTTTATGATATGGATCGAGTTGGTTTTGCTGAGTCGTTTGATGGATCTGAGGAAAGGGTGCACGCATATATTAAAGGTATTAATCCTGGTAACACCTTAACGTTTCCTCGTGAAGGTGAAGGAATGTTTAAAATTTTGTTTTTAGATTCTGGTTTAAAGGTATTGTTTGAATCGGGTAAAATTGCAAACGATGAGCTAAGAAATTTTGCCAATAAGATTGTTTCTTATTTACGAGGTCGTGCAGACGCTAAAAAGTTAATTCAAAATAATCCGCCAGTTACAGAATCTTTAAAGCAAACTTCGCAAGGTCTTGTGAATACAAGCATTAAAGGATTGATTCAAGAAATTGTTTATCAGATTCAACAGACCGTTGAAGATGGAGAAAATATTTATCTTGATAGGTTAAAATATCTTAATTTTGAAGATTTTAATAAATTGCCAAGTGAGGGTATGGATAAAGTATTTAGTCTTGAGTTAGTTTTCTCAAATGGACTTAAAATCTTAATTTTTTATTCTCAAAAAAATAAAAGATTTGAATCTACTCAGAGCATGTCTTATGGTGCAAATCCAAATGATCAGCGCGAGAAAATTAAGAAGGCGGTTAGCTTTGCTTTGGCGCAAGAAAAAGTTTCTGACGATGCTATTTTAAATGCGAGTGTTGGTGAAATTGCAGAAGGCCAGAAAGACACTTTGATTGCAACAGATATTTATAAGTTTGTTTATGAACTTGTGGATCGATATCGAAAATTGGCAAAATATAGTTCTCCAACTGATAATTTATTTAGCTCGGCTCAGTATGGATTCCCATATGAAGGAAGGACAATAGATCGTCTTGAAGATTTTCCTCATAATCAGACCATGCCTACAGGATATTGGTTGAATATTAGGTTGGCTGATGGTACAGAGTTTACAATTCGATATTTAAAAGAAAAAGGTAGGTTTGTTTGTTGGCATGTTAGGCCATGCCAACGTTATTTAGATAGAGAGAATGAGTTTGTTCAAATGACTGAATCGGTTCTAGCTCTTAAGAATTCAGATTTGAAAGATCAGGATCAGGAAAAAGGGCTAATGATTGCAAAAGATATTCCAGAGAGATTTAAAGAACTTGGCGAAAGAATTGTGGAGATTGCGCCTGATTCATTTCAAGGTAGTGTAAAAGCTAGAACGGGGACTCCTCTTAGGGCCTGGCGAGAAGATTGGTATTTTGGTGTTTCTGATAGAGCGGTTGAGGATTGGCCAGATGGCTTGATTCAGACAAATGCATTTGCATTTGTTTTGGAAGATCGAGGTGTCGTTGAATTTTGCTTTAAAGATAAAAATGGTTTAGAAAAACCATTATTTGAAGTTGTTCGAATTTTAAAGCCATCACCAAAAGCGGAAGAATTAAAAAATATTTTGAATAAAATATTTTTTGGCATAAAAGATTTATCTGAGAGCAAGATTGATAATAAAAAACCATTGATTGAGATGAAGATGCGCTCAGCAGTTCGTCAAATTATTGACGCATATAAAAATTATAAAAATGAGAATTTTTCTTTTGAAGAAATTTATTATGGAGAGGAAAGTTGGAAACTTAAGCACGTAAGCTTTGATAATCTTTCAGATGATGACGGAATGTCAGAAGAGTATCGGTTACATCTTAGATTTTTACAGTTTGATATTTTAATCGAGTACTCGAAAGAAGAAGGAAGATTTGTTGTCAGATGTAATAGAAAATTTGAAAGGTTTGAAAATCGAGTAGACGAACTTGAGAAAATTGCCAATGATCTTTTGGTTTCAAGATTTGATCAAGAACAAAAAGAGGATCAAAGTCCGATTGAAGAATTCTTCCCAAAAAATTTAAGAACATTTATTAATAGGATTGAAGCGTATGATGGTCTAGGAACAATTAAGAACATAATGATCAATGGAGCTTATATTGAGCCTGAATTGCGCGCTGTGACAAAAAATGACACGATACGTGTTTCTGTTGATGAAGGTGATGATAAAAGCGGAAAAGTTGTCATTAATTTCGGCGTAAAAGAAATTGTGAATTTTGTTGAAATTGTAGGAGATTCATCTTCAGAGACAATTGCTTTAAAAAAATTCGTTGAAAGTCTTTTGTTTTCAGAAAAAGTTGATTCAAATGTGCAGCCGCAAGCTGCGATTGATGTCTATATGATGATTGTAAATGAGCTTACAAAAAAACCTCCGTTTAAAAGTTCAGCTATAATGGGACTTGAGATTGAGATTGGAGATACGACGGTGCGTTATAGTTTTGGTGAAGATAAAGAAATTTTGATTAATGCTTTGAAATCAGAGGTACTTGATTTGGGTGTTAAAATCACAGTATCTGTACCAAAAGATAGCACAACACAACGCTTTCAAGGTCAGGCAGTACAATTTTGGATTGATCGCGAGAGTCAGGCTATTGATTACTTGCAAGATCCTGAGCTTGATCCTATGGGTTATATTCGTGAGAATGAAGACATTCAAATTGCTATTGCGAAAATTTTTGAGACAAAAAATGGTAAAGGATTTGGAAAGACGATAGCTTCATCGAATGTTGGTGGTATTGATTTTGCTGAAACGTATAAGACGCTTAATATTAAGGTAGATACAGCTGGCTCGCCTTTACCAATAAGATTTCAGAATCTGGATCAGATTAATCTTAAAGGACTTGTTCCTGTGATTTTTAATTTCATTTCTGTATATAATTTGCCTGAATTGCTTGGAATGAGTTTTTAATTTTAAATCTATGGATTATTTTTATAAATATTGCATTATTTTTAGAATATTATTTTAGCGTTTTTTATAGGGTTGCAAGTTGTTTTATATCAGATATTTGCAATCTATTTATTTATAAGAAAAAAGTCAGAATTTTCCAAAAACTTGATTTTTACTGAGAATATGCTATATTTTATATACGTTTTTCAAAAGAAAACGTTTTCATCCTCGCAAGGGATACACGCCACGTTTATATATATTTAATAATAGCTTAAACCTCGATTCTCGAATTAATTTGCCACGGAGAAAAAAAAGGAGTTACGTCTTATGATCAGTGCATTTGAAGCAAGAAAGTCATCTCTTTCTTACAAATCTCTTTGTGCGTTTGTTGCATTCGCTTTCTTTGCAACAATGGTAATCTTCCCGAATACTGCTCAAGCTCAAGGTGTGGCTAGTTTGCCACTTCCAGGGAGCATGGTTGGCATGACGCCAACATTCGCGCCACCAATTATGAAAGGTGTGCAGATAGATCCCGAGCATCCATTCCAATTTAATTTTATTGTGGATACGGGCGAAGAAAAAGTTTCGGGTAAAGCTCTTGAAGAAGAGGCAAGCAAGCTGATCAAATACTTCTTGGCCGCAATCACTGTTCCTGATGAAGATTTGTGGGTCAACCTTTCTCCATATGAAAATAATCGCATTGTTCCAGAAGAGTTTGGAAAAACAGAAATGGGACGCGATCTTTTAGCTCAAGATTATATTTTAAAGCAATTTACAGCTTCCTTAATTTATCCAGAAGATGATCTGGGTAAGAAATTTTGGAATCGTGTTTACAAAAAAACATATGAAAAATACGGAACAACAGATGTCCCGGTCAATACCTTTAATAAGGTATGGGTTGTGCCGCAAAAGGCTGTTGTTTATGAGCATAACGGAACAAGTGCTTTTGTTGTCGAAAGACATCTTAAGGTTATGCTAGAAGAAGATTTTCTTGCACTTGAGAATTCTAGTAATTCTGATTTTGGTGCACGTGGAGCCACAGAGGTTTTAAGCGCAGATCAGCAAGCAAAAAGTGAGATCGCCTCACAAATTGTTCGTGATATTTTAATTCCTGAAATTGAAAAAGAAGTTAATCAGGGAAAGAATTTTGCAAATTTGCGTCAGATTTATAACGCTATGATTTTATCAACATGGTTTAAAAGACAGCTTAGAGATAGTGTTTTTTCTGACATGTATACAAACAAGAACAAAATTTCTGGTGTTGATATTAAGGATAAAGAGGAAGCTCGAAAGATTTATGATCAATATTTAAAAGCTTTCAAAAAAGGTGTTTGTGATTTTGTTAAGGTTGAGTATGACCAAACTCAAAATAGAAACATTCCAAGAAAATATTTCTCAGGTGGTTTTGGGCATGTTCCAGATGTTGTTCGCATTAAAAGAAGCTCATCTATTTTAACGTCGGGTCAGGCAGGAAAGCTGACGGATAAAGCTGGTGAGATTGTCGCTATCAAAGGAAATGCAAATCCGGTTGCAAGTTCAGATATGAATGTGAACAAGGAAAATATCGCTGGTGATGATGCAGCGATTGTAGTATCGCATAGATCAAAAGCGCCTGACTCTTTTACTGAAAAAGAATTGATAGTGTTCTTAGAAAAACATTCATTAGCGAAAGATGTTCTTGTATCTCATCGTTCAAAATCACCAAATCCATCGAGAGCTTCTTCTGGTATGAAGAAAGAAGATTCTAAAAGTAAGATTAAAGAAGTATGGAGAGATTTTACAAGTATTCTTCCTGATCTTTCTTCAAAGAAAGGGTCTCCTATTGAGCGTATACGCATGATCGCAGGAGCTTTTTTAATTAGTATTCATGTTGCTTTAATGTCAGCACCTATATCTTTGGCAGAGGGTGTTTTGTTGGATAAATGGGGGATTTTGCAATTTCTTTATGCATCAACGGAAACGCTTGTTTCTGTCGGAATGGTTGCTTTGGCTGTTCATACAATTATCGCTGTTACAAAAATGGCACAATTTGTGAGTGGGCGAAAATTAAACGCTTTAACTCCAGAGCTGCAAACGAGAGCACAAGCAGAATGGGATAAGGCAAAAGGAAATATTTTTACAAAAGCAGTTTATTATGCCAAGATGTTTTTCCTTATTCCTGTTGGAAAGTTTGAAGGTGTGTCTAGGGCTGGATTGACTTATAAAGTGAAAGCTCCAGAGAATAACAATTTATTAGCTCAAGCTCCTATTGCAGCAAAGTTTTTAGGAAGAGTAGCTATTGGAATTTCGATAATTCTTATCCCGTTAGGACTTATTCTTGGAAATGAAGCTGTTTCTTATGCTTCTCGCTTCTTTTTAACATTAGGACTTGTTTCGATGGCAGAATTTGGTTCTGCAGAGCCTGGAGAATATCAGAAATATGTAGAAAGAAAAAAGAGACAAAAAGAATCTATCGATAAAATGGAAAAAAAGATGGCAGCGGATACTGAAAATTTAACATGGGATCAAAAATCTAGAAAAGTAAGGGATCTTATGAAGGAGACTCGTCCGCAAATGTTTGAATATAATAGAGGAAAAAAGCTAATAAAAATATTAGTTTCATGGTTTTATAGAAATTGTGCTATGGGTGGCGATCATACAATTAAGGAATATCCAGAGTCAAATGTTTCTTTTCAGGAGGCAATGTTTATTCCTCTTTCACATAAAACTGAAGGGGAAAATCAGGACATGACAAAGGAATTGCAAGATACGCTTAAGCAAATTATTGACGGTACTGAAGGTTGTCGAGTTATGGGAACAGGGCTTGAGGGTGGTATTGCAGCGTATATTGAGCTTGAGGAAGGCGATGTTGTTCCTGAGCAACGCTTATGGCGCATGATGCGTCAGGCTATGCTTGTTTGTGAGTTTGAGCCTTGGAAAGATGTTGCAATGGCGTTTGATCCTGCCATGAATGCATTGGCAGATAATTACAATGTTAAATATAACGGTTGGACAGAACAAGATATTGAAAAGAGATACCTTGGAATTGATATTGACAAAGAGTTTGTTGAAGGTAAATATTATTTTTATAGACATAAAGGAGATGACGTTGTTATGGATTCCGATGAGATTGGGGATCTTATTCAAGATGCAATGGAAAACAAGGATATTCCTATCGTATCGGTTGAAGATATTATGGCTGAACGAGATTATGAGGGATGGGCAAGATATAATGAAAGATTTGGTGATATTCAAATTATTGTTGGAGACGATCTTAATACAACAAGAGATGAAGCTATTGAGTTTGCAGCTGTGAGAAAGCTGATTAATACTTTCTTGGCTAAGCCAAATCAAATTGGAACTTTAGATGAAACGATCAACGCATTTTTGGTAGCTACGATCTATCTAATTGAATATATTTCCTCTCATCGATCAAAATCACCAAATACTGATCTTGAGGGTCTTATTGCTTTAGCGTTTCGTGCCCTTGGACTTAAGGCTGGCGGTGGTCAAAATACAGAGCGTCTAATGAAATATGCTGTTATTTCAAAGGTTATAAATCGAGCTATAAGAGATGCAAAGAATCAACTTATCGAGATGTCGAAAGACGATAAAGAGTTGGAAGCAGATCTTGATAGCGTTATGGATCGCCTTAAGATTACAGGTATTTGGGCGCTGGAAGATTTTACAAATGCCGGTGTTCCAACTGTTCGAACAACTGTTGCACTTGGTATTCCTGGAAGCCAGAAATATTCAGAGTTTATTCTTGGTGACGGAGCTCCATCTTTGGGAACTTCAGCAGGAACAGGTGAAGCGGTTCATTTAAATGATAATGTTGTTTATAGAGATCAGATTCCTAGTACAGAGAAACAGTTGAGTTTATTTGATGTGCAAGAAGATGGAAGTTATCGTTTTAAGAAATCGATAGATGGAAAAAAGTTGGATCAAGCTACTATTGATTCATATGGCGATGAAGCTTTGAGCCTGCTTTTCAAGAATGCAAAGCGGAACAAGGGCAAAGGGGGATGTCTGAATGCTGTTGCTAATATAGAAGCTATTTCTAAGGATTTTGTTGGGTTGAGTCTTGCAGATGTAGGAAAGCCGATTAATGGAAATGATCGAAAGTTACTTGAAAAAGAACTTCGAATGGCTTTGAGTAGAGATCAAGTAAAAAAGCGAGCAACAAAAAAAGAGTTTATTGCGATTATGCAGAAAAAAGCAAATAATGGTATGAATGCAATTTTAGGTCAATCTGAAGCCATGGCTAGAGTTCAGGCCGCAAATCAAGGCATAGATCTTTGGGAGTTAATTCAAAATGAATTTCTTATGCGTGGAGCTAAGATTATAGCGCAAAATAATCCAGAGAAATTGCTTACAAAGGGACAGTTAGAAAAAGTTAAAGAAGGAGAAGCAGGCGATGAAGTTTGGGAAAAGATTTATGAAAACTTGACTTATGAAGAAATAACTGCAGGATTAGGCCTTCTTGGAAAAGGGGACGGCTATGGCAAGGCGACAGCGATTGTACGCAAAGCCGCTGGAACTTATGACGTTGTTATTAACAAGTTAGTTAAAGAGGGTGTTATTGAGATAATTGAAGAAGAGGCAGAGGTAAATACTGAAGTTGTTGTAGATAAAGAAGACGAGAAAAAGACTAAGAAGAAGTCTTCATCAAACCTTGGTGGTATTTCGATGAGTTCATCAAACTTAGATCTTCAAATTAAGCGGGATGGCGCAGGATCACCACTTCCGATGAATCAGCAACCGATTATGAATATGAATATTCAAGGTTTTAAATTTAATATTATGACGATTCAGCCAATCACAACAACGATTCCGACTTATTTAGGAATGAGTGATGCTGATTTGTCGATTGCAATGTTGTAAAAGAATTAAGCATTATTTGAAGAGCCGCTGTTTTAGTTTTAAGACAGCGGCTCTTTTTTATTTTTAATCTTTTACCGAATAGAGTTTTTCTGTTAGAATTTGATTATGAATAAGAACATCGCACTCGTTGGTTTTATGGGTTCAGGAAAATCAACCATAGCAAAACTTTTGGCAAAACAGACTGGTCGAAAGCTCGTTAGCATAGATGATTTGATTGTTCAGCGCGAATCAATGGATATTACAGATATTTTTTCTATCAAAGGCGAAAAGTTTTTTCGTGACGTAGAAGAAAATGTTGTTTGCGAAGTTAGCCAAGGCCAAGATCTTATTATTGATTGTGGTGGAGGCGTTGTTTTGCGAGAACAAAATGTTAATAATTTGCATTTTAAAAGTATTATTATTTATTTAAAAACATCTCCAGATGTTATTTATAGTCGAATCAAAAATCAGTCACATCGACCTTTAGTAAATGTAAAAGATCCTAAAGCTAAGATTGGTGAACTTTTATCAGCGCGGGAATCTTTTTATGAAAAAGCTGATGTGATTATTGATACTGCTCAAAAAACACCTGAGATGGTCGCCGAAGAAATTATAAAAATGTTTGTTCATGACTGAGAATGAATCCCTTCTTATCCTAAATGCTATTGACGGTCTTGGCCCGATTCGAACCAAAGAGCTTCTTTCGCATTTTTCATCTGCTCAAAATATTTTAAAAGCTTCTCAAGAAGATTTTTCTTTTACTTCTAGAATTCCACGCAAGGTTATTCAGAATATTTTTGATTTTAAAAAAGATGAGTTTTTAAAAAAAGAATATGAATTAATTAAAAAACATAATGTTGATATTTATTCTATTTTTCAAGAACAGTATTCAAAGAACTTAAAGAATATTTTTGATGCTCCGATAGTTTTGTATGTTAAGGGAAGCTTAAAATCAATTGATGATCAAGCGATTTCAATTGTAGGTTCTCGTCGATCATCAATCTATGGAACATCTATAGCGGAGAAATTTGCTATGCAGTTGTGTGATTATAATATTACAGTTATTTCTGGTATGGCGCGAGGTATCGATACCGCAGCGCACAGAGGAGCATTGCGAGCTCGCGGAAGAACTATTGCTGTTTTAGGAAGCGGGATTGCAAATATTTATCCAGCGGAGAATACTAAATTATCAGAAGAAATTTCAAAAAATGGAGCAGTTATTTCTGAATTTTCTATGCAAACGAAACCTCTAGCTTCAAATTTTCCAAGACGAAATCGAATTGTTAGCGGGTTGTCTCTTGGGGTTATTGTTGTTGAGGCCGCAAAACGAAGCGGGGCGTTGATCACGAGTGATTGTGCGCTTGAGCAGGGCAGAGAGGTTTTTGCTGTTCCAGGAAAAGTGGATACGCCAAGTGCTCAGGGTGTTAATAATTTAATTAAGCAGGGAGCAAAGCTTGTGAGTTGCGTTGAAGATGTATTAGAGGATCTTAATATTGAATTGAGAAATGCTTCGAAAAAAGAAGTTAAGAATTGTTTTGATTCTGTAGATTTGAATCTCGGTCAGATTGAGAATAAGATTTTGAACCAAATTTCTTTAAAACCTATTCATTTAGAACAGATTTTAGAATTCACAGAATACTCTGTGTCACAAGCTTCTTCGGCTTTGCTCTCTTTAGAGCTAAAGCACCTCATTCGGCAATTGCCTGGAAAATTATTTGTCAGAACTTAAAAAACCTCTATAATAGATATACTTATATTAATATTACTAATTAAAAAGGATTTTTATGGCAAACTCACTTGTTATTGTTGAATCTCCTGCAAAAGTCAAAACGATTAATAAGATTTTAGGTAAAAGTTACAAGGTTGTTTCTTCGATGGGTCACTTGATCGATCTACCTAAATCAACGCTTGGAATTGATGTTGATGATAATTTTAAGCCAAAATTAATTGTGATTCGAAAAAAGCAGAAGACTCTTAAAGCACTTAAAAAAGAGGCAGCGAAGAAGAAAAACATTTATATCGCTACTGACCCTGATCGCGAGGGAGAGGCGATTGGCTGGAATCTTGCTAAGGCTATTGGCGAAGGAAAGAATGTGTATCGTGTGACGTTTCATGAAATTACGAAAGACGCTGTATTAAAAGCTTTTGAACATATTCGTGAATTTGATGAAAAGAAGATTGATGCTCAAATAGCTCGTCGCGTCTTAGATCGTTTGGTGGGCTATCAGTTAAGTCCTTTTTTGTGGAAAAAGGTTGGATCAGGTTTAAGCGCTGGACGCGTTCAGTCTGTTGCGCTTAGGCTTATTGTTGATCGTGACCGTTCTATCCAAGCCTTTAATTCTCAGGAATATTGGCAGATGTCTGTTGATCTTAAAAAATCGAATAGTCAAGATATCTTAAATGCGTCGCTAGATAAAATTGATAATGAAAAGATTGATTTGCAAGCTAAGCAAGATGCAGATCAAATTGTTGAAGAAGTTAAGCAGCAACAATTTGCAATTTCAGATATTACGGAAAAAGAAGTGCGTCGAAATGCACAGCCACCGTTTATTACAAGTACGTTGCAGCAAGAAGCATTTAATAAGCTTAATTTTAATACAAGCCGTACGATGATGATTGCTCAGCAGCTTTATGAAGGTATTGATCTTGGAGATGGCGAAACAGTTGGTTTGATTACTTATATGCGTACAGATTCTGTGAATATCGCAGATGAAGCAAAAAATAAAGTGCGTGATTTAATTAAGAATCAGTATGGCGAAGAATATTTGCCAGAGAAACCAAATGTGTATAAATCTAAAAAGAGAGCCCAGGAGGCTCATGAAGCGGTTCGTCCGTCAGATGTTTTAAAGAAGCCAGAAGATTTAAGATCATTTTTGACTGATGAGCAATATAAGATCTATGAATTGATTTGGCGAAGATTTGTAAGTTGTCAGATGATGCCAGTTGTTTATCTTCAAAAGCGAATTTTGATTAAGGCTGGACGATTTGATTTTAGTGCATCTGCTTCAAGTTTAAAATTTAACGGATATCTTGTTTTGGATCAGAATTTAAGTGAGAAAGAAGCCGATGTTGATCTTTCTCAGTTTGAAAAAGAAGATCCTCTCGAATTGGTTGATGTTCTTCCGACGCAGCATTTTACAAAACCGCCACCTCGTTACTCGGAAGCAACTCTTGTACGGGCGCTTGAAGAAGGCGGCATTGGTCGACCGAGTACGTATGCGCCGATTATTAATACTCTCTTGATGCGTAATTATGTTTATCGTGAAGGTGGATACTTTAGCTCGACAGAGCTTGGGTTTACGATCATTGATCTCTTGGTTGAGTATTTTTCAAGAATTATGGATATTGGATTTACGGCGACCATGGAAGAGCAACTCGATTTGATTGAAGACGGGGAGCTTGACTACATTAAACTTTTAAGTGAATTTTATCCGCCTTTTAAAGAAGAGGTTGATTATGCGATGCAGAATGTTGAAAAAATCGTATCGCTTACAGAGCATAAATGTCCTGAGTGTCAAAAGTTTTTAGCCGTTAAATGGGGACGCAATGGAAAGTTTTTAAGTTGTTCAGGATTTCCTGAATGTAAACATTCACAGCCATTTTTGACTGGCGTTAAGTGTCCGGAAGAGAATTGTGACGGAGAATTGGTTGAGAGGCGTTCAAGGCGTGGTACAACGTTTTATGGATGTAGCCAATATCCAGAGTGTACTTTTACCAGTAGACAGCTACCAAAACAATGAGATGATTGCATATGAATCGATACGTTGAAAAGTTTTTGTCTTATCTTGAAATTGAGAAAAACTATTCAAAACATACGATTTTAAATTATAAAATTGATTTAAAAGAATTCTTTTTATTTCTAAAAGATACCTCGATTGAACGTGTCGATTATTTTCATTTAAGACGTTTTTTGGCAAGTCTTCGCTCTAAAGATTTAAGACCAAGGACTGTGGCCCGAAAACTTTCGGCTATTAGAAGTTTTTTTAAATTTATTTATCGAGAAGGATTGATTAGCAAAAATCCATCAACTCTTTTGATGACGCCAAAACTGGATAGGAAGTTACCGCAATTCTTGTCTGAACAAGATGCTAGTCGACTTATTGAAGGGGCAAAGAAAAAAGATGAGCCTGGCCTTAGAGATCGAGCGATTCTTGAAACGCTTTATAGCACGGGCATGCGTGTTAGCGAATTAGTATCTTTGAATATGAACCGTGTTGATTTTATTAGTAATGTTGTTAAGGTTGAAGGAAAAGGAAGAAAAGAGCGATTAATTCCTATTGGTAATGCAGCTCTTGAAGCTATTAAAGAATATGTTGATAAAAGAAAGCATGTGTCTGAGGCTGTTTTTTTAAATTTGCGTGGTGCACGCTTAACAGATCGAAGTGTGCGTAATATTGTTGATAAGTATATTCAGCAAGCAAGCATTCAAGGTAAAATTTCTCCACATGCTTTACGACATTCTTTTGCAACACATCTTTTGAACGCTGGAGCAGATTTAAGAGCTGTTCAGGAACTTTTAGGCCATGTTAATTTATCGACAACTCAAATTTATACACATATGACTACCGAAAAATTAAAGAAAATTTATGATCACGCACACCCGAGGGCTTAATGACGATATTATATGATTTCTTATTTCTTGTTTTTTCAATTCTTCATCTTCCGTATCTTTTGATTAAGCGTAAATGGCATCAAGATTTTACAATGCGCTTTGGATTTCTGGGAAAATTAAATCTTAATAATTCAAATATTAAAAGTATTTGGATTCATGCGGTTAGCGTTGGAGAAGTTGTTGTTATCAAGAATCTTTTGAGTGATATTCGCCGACAATATCCAGAAAACCCAATTGTGATATCTGTTGTTACGCAAACTGGTTTTGAGATGGCTCAAAAAATCTCAAATCCTGAGGATCATATTATTTATGCGCCTTTGGATTTCAGCTTATCTGTTAAAAAATACATCAAAGCGATCAATCCGTGTGTTTATATCAATGCAGAAACAGAGATCTGGCCAAATCTTTTAACAGAGCTTAAGCGATGCAATATTCCTGTTGTTCAGGTTAATGGGCGAGTTTCTGATCAAGCATTTAAGGGATATAAATTTTTCCTTCAATTTATTAGACCTATTTTTCAATCGATTACATTTTTTTGTATGCAAAGTGAATTAGACGCAGATCGAATTAAATTTCTTGGGGTGGCTGAAAAGCAGGTAGAGGTTGTTGGAAATATGAAGTTTGATGATATTTTAGATGATCACCAAAAAGAATTGTCAGGTTTGATCATTGACGAGAATGAAGAGTTATTTGTTGCAGGGAGTACGCATCCTGGAGAAGAGGATATTGTCTTAGATGTCTTTTCTAAGGTTCAAAATCAATTTAAAAATTTAAGATTAGTTATTGCTCCGCGTCATCCTGAACGAGCTGATGAGATTGTAGGGTTGGTTGAGAAAAAAGGATTTAAGGCTATAAGATTTTCTCAAGTTTATGATTTGATTGTTGATCAAAAAACAGTTGTCGTTGTTGATACGATTGGGCATTTGCGATTATTGTATCGTTTGGCAAAAGTTGTTTTTGTTGGAAAAAGCTTGACTGCTAAAGGGGGTCACAATATTATTGAGCCTGCCTATTTTGAAAAACCAGTTATTGTTGGTCCTCATATGGAGAATTTTAAGAATATTACAGAATTGTTTTTGCGTAATAATGCGATTATTCAGGTCGAGAATGAAAGTGCATTAATTATCGAGATAGAAAAACTTCTCTCGGATCCAATTGCTTGTGAAGAGATGGGTATGAGAGCTAGAGAAGTTATTGAACAATATAGAGGGGCAAGCGAGAAGACAGTCAATATTATTTCCGATGTTTTGAATAGGTAGAAATTATGAAGAAATATTTATATGAGCTTATGACGGATCAGCGCAAAGATTGGTTTGCGCAAATATTAAAAATTGCTTTATTTGTTTTGTCATTTTTTTATTGGACAGCTATTAAAGCGATTTTATGGCTTTATCGTCAGAAAATTTTGAAAGTAAAGAGATTGCCAAAAATTGTTTTTAGCGTGGGCAATATTACTCTTGGTGGTGTTGGCAAAACACCTTTAGTACGATTAATTGCTACGATGCTCAAAAAGCATAATCTTAAGCCAGTAATTTTGACTCGAGGGTATATGGCTGGTGGTAAAAGTTCAGATGAAGCGCAGATGCTTCAAAATCAATTAAAAGATGTTCCTATTTTGGTTGGAGCTGATCGCTATAAGACAGCGCAAAATTTCTTAAGAGAGAAGATTGCAGATGTTTTTATTCTTGATGATGGATTTCAGCATTGGCATCTTTTTAGAAATTTCAATATTGTTGTTATTGATTCAGTAAATCCTTTTGGAAACTTATTTGTTCTTCCGCGTGGAATTTTACGTGAACCTGTTGATTCCTTAAAACGCGCGAATATTTTTGTTTTAACAAAAACTGATCTTGGAAAAGATAATCTTAAAGATATCTATCAGAAAATTAAACAGTTCCAGCCAACGGCTACTATTGTTGAAACAATTCATGATCCTGTGTCGCTGATTAATATTAACAATCAAGGAGATCAAAAAGGATTAACATTTATTGATAATCAAGATGTTTGTCTTTTCTCAGGTATTGGCGATCCTCGATCTTTCGAGGAAAGCGCAAAATCAGCAGGGGCTAAGATTAAAAAGCATTTTGCCTTTATGGATCATCATGCATTTTTAAAAGATGATATTGAAAAGATTGTTCATCATTGTCGGGTACAAAATATTAAAACATTAATCACAACTGAAAAAGATGCTGTTCGTTTAACAGAGTGGTTGTATTTATTTCCAAGAGAATTTCATGTTTTTGTTTTGGAGATTGAATTAAAAATTTTGAAAGGAGAGCAAGATCTTGAAAAGCGAATTTTTTATTTTTTGGATCGTTAAGATTTTTGGTGCGCTTATTAGGCTTCTTCCGCTGTCTGCTGCGCTTTGGTTAGGTAGGGCTATTGGAACCTTGGGTTATTTCTTTGATTATCGACACAAGGCGCTTGCTTATGCTAATTTAAAGATTGCTTTTGCGCGACAGAAAAAGACGAGTGAAATTAAGCGGATTCTAAGGAAGCTTTTTCAGAATTATGGTCAGAATTTTATTGAGCTTTTGCGGCTTCCAAAGATTGATCCACATAAATATATTACATTGCAAGGTAAAGAGCATGTTGATGAGGCTTTAAAGCAGAATAAAGGTCTAATCTTGCTTGCCATGCATTTTGGAAGTTGGGAGCTGAGTAGTTTTATGAACAAGCTCTTAGATCATCGATATCGAGTGATTGTTAATCCTCAAAAAAGACATCAACGACTTAATGAATTGTTGAATTCATATCGAAAAAAAGCTGGTGCAAGTTTAGCTGAGCCTGGTTCTGGGACACGTGATTTTATTAAAGCTCTTAAGAATAATGAGATTGTTGGCATGGTTGCTGATCAAGGAGGAAAAACAGGAAACCTTGTTAAGTTCTTTGGTAAAGATGCTGCGATGTCATTAGGGGCTATTAAAATGGGGCTTAAATTGGGTGTTCCAATATGTTTTTGTACGATTGCCAGAGATTCAAAACCAGATCATCATGCGCTTAAAATTCTTCCACCTCTTGAGCTTAATGCTAGCGGTGACAAGAATAAGGATATTACAAAAAATCTGAACAAGGTTGTTGTTGAGATGGAAAAGGCAATTGTGCAGCATCCATCTGAATATATGTGGTTTTATAAAATTTGGAAATATTCGAAAGAATCAACAATTGTTGTTTTAAGTGATGGAAAATTTGGCCATCTTAATCAGGCGCGTGCGTTTGCTGAGCAAGTTAAGAAGGCGTTGGCAGAACGATTAATAAAATCAACTATAGAAGTTATTGATGTTGAGTTTAAGGATCCAGCAAAAAAGGCTATGTTTGCTGCGCTGAGCTTTGCAACTCATGAAAAAACGTCTCAAGGACGTTTGCGTTATCTTAAATGGTTTTTAAAACGTAAATCATTTTTAGAAGTTATGAGCGTTAAGGGAGATTTTGTTGTATCTTGTGGCTCTTCAATTGCAGGTGTTAATTATTTTCTTTCTCAAGATTATCAGGCAAAAAGCATTGTACTTCAGAAGCCAGGTATCTTGAGTTTTAATCGGTTTGATTTAGTTCTTTTGCCGAATCATGATGCAAAAGAATTTTACAAGAACAAGGATAATGTTGTATTTACAAAACTAACGCCAAACCTTGTTGATCAACAATATCTTGAACATCAGACCTCGCGGTTAATTGCTAAATTTCCAGAACTTGATCATCGAAAGAAACCAACAATTGGGGTTATGATTGGGGGAGAATCCAAGAATCATTTTATATCAAATATTCAAGTTGAGAGTATTTTGCAGCAAGCTAAGGAAGTTGTTTTTAAGCATGATGGATCACTTGTTGTTACAACATCAAGACGAACTCAAAAAAGTGTTGAAAAAATTGTTAAGGCTGAGCTTTCAGATGGCAATCTGTGTCCATTTTTAATTATTGCAACAGAAAATAACGTTCCAGAGGCTGTTGGAGGAATTTTAGGGATGTCGGATATTATTGTTATTTCTTCAGATAGTATTTCAATGATTTCTGAGGCTGTCAGTTCAGGAAAAACTGTTATTGTTTTTAATGCAGAAAAAAGAAAGCTAAATTATAAGGGCAAGCATGAAGTTTTTGTTAAAAATCTTTCCGAAGGTGGACATTTGATAGAGGCTAGAACTTATGATCTCGGATGTGTTTTGGATAATGTGATTGAGAAAAATATTAAAACTGAGCCTGTTTTTGATCAGGGTGTTTTATTCGAGGCGGCGCAAAAAATTATATGAGAGTACTCCAAATTCTTCCTGAGTTGCATGTTGGTGGCGTTGAAACTGGAACGGTTGATCTGTCTCGTTACTTAATTGAGCATGGACATCAATCTTTTGTTGTTTCTGGCGGAGGCGGTCTTGTGCCGAATTTAGAGAAGGCTGGGGCTGTGCATTTTAAACTTCCTGTGCACAAAAAGAATCTTTGGACGGCGCTTCAATCGTTTAGAAAGCTTAAGAAAATTATTATTGAAGAAAAAATTGATCTTGTTCATGCGCGGTCACGTGTTCCGGCTTGGATCGCTTATTGGGCATGTCGACAGACTCAGACGCCATTCTTAACAACATGTCATGGTCATTATTCAAAACATTTATTTAGTCGTGTGATGGGATGGAGCAAATTTGTTATCGTTCCGAGTCGAGTTATTGGTCAGCATATGATTCAAGACTTTGGAGTTCCGGCAGAAAATATTCGATGTATACCTAGAAGTGTTGATCTTAAGAAATTTAATATTTCACATAAAAGCATTTTGGGAAGTTCACAATATGTTATTTCTATTGTGGGGCGATTGACTCCCTTGAAAGGGCATGAATATTTTTTAAAAGCAATGGCGCGCGTTATTCGGCATTTTCCATATGTTAAAGTTTGGATTATAGGTGATGCTCCCGCAAAGAAGCAATCTTATAAAGAAGGATTAATGGCTCTGGCTCGACGCCTTGGGCTTTCAGACCATGTTGAGTTTTTAGGTAATCGTCGAGATATTCCAGAATTGTTGTCAAAAACAGATGTTTTGGTGCTTTCGACAATTACGCAAGAATCATTTGGTCGTGTTATCGTGGAAGCTCAGGCTGCTGGTGTTCCTGTTGTTGCGACAAAAGTAGGTGGAGTCGTTGAAATTATTGATCATGAAAAGACAGGGCTTTTGGTTTTACCAAGACACCCTGAAGAAATGGCAAATGCTGTTGTTCGCTTGCTAGAAGATAAAATTTTGACTGCTGAGCTGGTTCATAATGCAAAACAAAAGATTTTATCAAATTATACTCTTGAGCACATGGCAAGTCAGACGATCGATGTTTATCAAGAGCTGTTAAAGAAAATTAATATTCTCGTTATAAAAATTAGTGCTATTGGTGATGTTATTTTGATTGTTCCGTCCTTGCGAGCTTTAAGGGAGAAATATCCTTTTGCAAAAATTTGTTGTCTGGTTGGAAAACCGGCTAGAGAAATTTTACAACGGTGCCCGTATATTGACGAGTTAATTGTTTATGATTCTGAGAGTAAGCATCGAGGGTGGTGGGGTGTTTGGAAGTTAGCACGGAAATTAAGAAAATATAAGCTTGATAAAGTTGTTGATTTTCAAAATAATCGAAAGAGTCATTTGTTGGGATTTTTAAGTTTTTGTTCGCAGCGATATGGATATCGTAATAATAAATGGGGAAGTCTTTTGTCGAATGGGATTGTTGACGATCAAAAATCTTTACCTGCAGTTTTGCATCAATTTCGTATTTTAAATGAGCTTAATATTGTTCCAGCAAATCAGTTTTTAGAGCTTTGGTCATCAAAAGAAGATAAAAAATATATCAATAATCTTTTGCAAGGCCAATGGGTTAATGAAAATGCGAAATTTGTTGGGATTCATCTAGCAGCATCAGAACGATGGAAAACAAAAGCTTGGAGTCTTGAAAATATTGCGCAACTTTGCGATATGCTCGCTGCTAAGAATATTCGAACAGTTATTACAGGATCAAATAAAGATGTTGTTCTTATGCAAGAGCTTTTGAAATTAACCAAAGCTAAACCTGTCAATTGTGTTGGAAAAACAAGTATTTTACAACTTGCGACATTGATAAAGAAGTGTCAGGTCTATATTGTACCAGATTCAGCACCTTTACATATTGCGGCGGCAGTTCGAACACCGTTTATTGCTTTGTTTGGGCCGACTGATCCAGCTCGTCATATGCCACCCGCAAAAGAATTTCGAATACTTTTTCATCATGTTGAATGTTCACCTTGCTATCAAGGACAGTGTCCCATTGATACGCATATTTGCATGAAAAAGATAACGCCACAGCAAGTTTTTGAGGAAATTGAGCAGTTGATGTCAACGCATACAAAATTATGAACATCTTAATTTTAACAACACATTTTAATACTGGTGGCATTACTAGTTATATTTTGACACTGGCAAAAGGGTTACATAAAAATAACGATAAAGTGTTTGTTATTTCGAGTGGTGGCAATATGGTATCTGTTCTTGAAAGTTCTGGCGTTAAACATATATCTCTTGATATTCGCACAAAATCAGAAGTGAGCCCAAAGCTTTATAAGGCATTGCCTTGGTTGCTAAATTTTTGCAAGGAAAACAAAATTGAAGTTATTCATACACAAACAAGAATAACCCAAGTTCTCGGGGCAATGTTATCGCGTTTTATGAATGTTGCGCATGTTTCAACGGCACATGGATTCTTTAAGGTGCGCTTGTTTCGACGTCTTCTTCCGTGCTGGGGAGATGCTGTTATTGCGATTAGTCGTCAAGTTGAAAATCACTTAGTTGGTGATTTTCATGTTCAGAAAGATAAGATTTTTTGGGTTACTCATGGAATTTCTTGTGATATAAAATTATTAAGCCAAGAAGAAAAAGAGGCTAAACGTAAAGAGCTTGGATTCAGTTTAGATCCTTTGGCTGGAATCATAGCGCGCTTGTCTGAGGTTAAGGGACAGGATATTTTAATTTCTGCAATGAGGAAAGTTGTAGATAAGAAGAAAGATGCAAAACTTTTGATTGTTGGCCAGGGTAAAACTGAGGAATATTTGAAATCTTTAGTTGAAAAGCTGGATCTTAAAGATAATATTTTGTTTTTACCGGTTGTTGATCGATCAGAGGAAATTTTGTCTTTATTAGATATTTTTGTTATGCCGTCTCGTCAGGAAGGATTGGGTCTCTCTGTTATGGAGGCGCAAGCCCAAGGGTTACCAGTTATTGCTTCTAATGTTGGAGGTATCCCGACTTTAATCGAGGATGGAAGGACAGGTATTCTTGTTCCTCCTGAAAATGCAGATGCTCTGGCTGAAGAACTTTTATGTTTATTCGAGAATCTCGAGAAGGCAAAAGAAATTGGTCAAAAAGCAAAAATATTTGCTCAAGAAAACTTTTCAATTGATCGCATGATTGATCAAACCAGAGATGTTTATAAGAAAGTTTTAAGAAAGTAATGAAAAATATTCTTGTTGTTAATGTTAATTGGCTTGGTGATGTTATTTTTTCATCGCCTGCATTTAAGGCGCTTAAAGAAAAATATCCGCAGAGCCGCATTACATGTTTAGGTGTTCCGCGCATTGTTGAAGTGTTACAACACGTTGAAGGCGTTGATGATATTATTATTTATGAAGAAAAAGGACGTCATGCAAGTCCGCTTGGAAAACTAAAACTTATTCATCAAATTCGATCAAAACGCTTTGATATTGTTTTTTTATTTCATGGATCTTTGACGCGTGCGCTAATTGTTTTTTTGGCAGGGATTCCTGTGCGTGTCGGTTATCCTAGTAAGAGTAGGGGAGTTTTTTTAAGTCATAAGGTTGAATGTTTAAAAGGCATTGTTCATCGAAGTGATTTTTATTTAAATGTTATAGAATCGTTTGAGGTAGAGGTTAGCGATCGAAATTATTATTTAAATGTTTCAGATCAGGATATAGATTTTGCAGACAAACTCTTTAAGGATAATAATATATCAAAGGATGATTTTGTTATTATTCTCAATACTGGTGGAAATTGGGATTTAAAGCAATGGCCTGAAGAGAAATTTAGCTTATTGATCGATCAAATTTCTATATTGCCTTCGTTGAAAATAGTAATAACTGGAGCTCCGAAGGATGCTGAAAGAGTTCGGCGAATTATATTAAATGCAAAAAGTGAGGTTGTTAATCTTGTAGGGCAAACAACTCTTTCTCAGCTTATGGGTGTTATGAAGAGATCTAATTTGGTTATTTCGGCAGATTCAGGACCTTTGCATGTTGCAAGCAGTGTTGGAGTAAAAACGATTGGTTTGTTTGGACCAACAAGTCCGCAGATCACAGGACAGCGCGGCAAGGAGAATGGAGATGTTATTTATAATGATGTTGGATGTAACAAAAATCCATGTTATCACTTAACATGTTTGGATAATATTTGTATGAAATCAATTACGGTTAAAAATGTCATCGATAGAATCAAAAGAATACAACGTTAAGAAAATTTTAGTTGTCAGTTTAAGTAATATTGGCGATGTTATTTTGACGTGTCCCGTTATAGATTCTTTGATACAGCGATTTCCACTTTGTGAAATTTCTGTCATTGTCGGATCAAAAGCTGTTGGTCTTTTTGAAGGTAATCCATATATTAAAGATGTTTTTATTTTTGATAAAAAACAATCGTTTGGCAGCATGATGTGTTGGGCGTTTAATTTAAGAAAAAACAACTTTGATATGGTTGTGGATTTAAGAAATACAATTTTGTCATTAATTTTGATGCCACGATATTCGACATCGTTAAAGGCGCACAAGGCTGATGGTCACATGCATGACAAGCATTTAGCTCGACTTTGGAGTGTTGTGCCAGATGCAAAATCGCATGAAGATCGAAAAGCAATTTTTATAAATCAAGAAGCTCAAGATATCGCAGATAAGATTTTATCGAGTCAAATAAATTTAGAATCTAAATATTGTGTTGTTGGTGTTGGTGCTGCTGATCAAAAAAAGCGATGGACAGAAGGCGGATTCGTTGAGGTTTGTAATTGGATTTTTGAGCAGTATGGATTTCAGAGTGTTTTTGTTGGTGATCAAAGCGATTTCTTGAGAGCAGAAAAGATTTCGAAAAGTTTAAAAAATAAAGGTGTAAATCTTTGTGGTGAAATTAATCTTTTAGAATTTGCTGGAACTTTAAAGCGCAGTGGGTTTGTTTTATCTAACGATAGTGCTGTTATGCATATGGCTAGCTATTTCAACATTCCAACAATTGGTCTTTTTGGTCCAACAAATTCGATTAAATATGGTCCATGGGCAGAAAAATTTGAAATTGTCCGTTCTCCAAATGAAGATGGCCATGAAATAGCAAAAATGAGCGAGATAACTCCTAAATCGGTAAAAGAATCTATTCGAAGAATATTATGATAAAGAAAAAGATTTTTAAAAATATTCTTATTGTTCGCACTGATCGCATTGGCGATGTTGTATTGACAACGCCAGCAATACAGGCTTTGAGAGAAGCTTGTCCAAGCGCTAAGATTTCTATTCTTGTGGCACCACAAACAAAATCTATTGTGCAGGGAAATCCGTATCTTGATCAAGTGATTGTTTATGATTTCAAGGGAAAAGATAGAGGATTTTTTGGATTTTGGCGTTTTACTTTTAAACTTATGAGAATGAATTTTGATTTGGCAATTAATTATCATGTAAAGAATCGAACAAATGCGTTATTGTTTTTCTCAGGAATTCCTTTGAGAGTTGGATTTAAAAATAAAAAACTTGGATTTTTTTTAAATAAAACAATTTTAGATACAAGGGTTATGGGGGCAAAGCATGAGTCGGAGTATTGTCTCGATCTCATAAAGAGTCTTGGCATGGATATTGATAAAAAATATTCTATATATGCGTCTATTGATAATGAATCAGAAAAATGGACGGATAAGCTCTTGACGGAGTATAATATTGCTGATGAGAAACTTGTTGCGATTCATCCGGGGGCAAGTTGTATTTCAAAGAGGTGGCCACCAATTTTATTTTCACAAGTTATAGATCAAATTGTTTTAAATTACAAGATAAAAGTTATTGTTATTGGAGCAGGAGATAATCAATTAATTGCTGAAGAAGTGATTGCTGGATGCAAGTCTTCTATTATTGATTTTACTGGAAAGACTTCTGTTAGTCACCTGATTAGTCTTTTAAAAAGATGTTCACTTTTAATTTCAAATGATTCTGGTCCTGTTCATTTGGCAGCTGGCGTTGGCACGCCTGTTGTTTCAATCTTTGGTCGGAATCAGCCTGGTTTATCGGTTATGCGATGGCGCTCTTTAGGGTATAAAGACATCTCACTTCATAAAGACGTTGGGTGTAAAGAATGTTTGGCTCATAATTGTCAAATTGGATTTCAATGTCTTAAAGCCATTGAAGTTAGAGATGTTGTTAATGCAGCTAATCGTATTTTAAATAGTTAAGCACAGATATGTATATTGTGTTAATATTGAAAAAAAGGAAATGTTATGCCTAGAAATGCAAATGATCGTGAATTTGTCCGTATTTCGGATTATTCTGAAATTACTTATCAAAGCGAAATAGCTAAGACTAAAAAGAAAACTGAAACAAAGAATATTAGCGCGCAAGGTATTTGTTTTGTTAGCAAAGAAAAGTTTGCTATTGATTCCGTTGTTGAAGTTTCGTTGACATTCGAGAGGCTAGGATTTTCTTTTACTTCAAAATCTGTTGTTCGTTGGGTTAATGAGATTGTAAGAAATCATCGCTATGAAGTAGGGGTTAAGTTTATCGATGTATCTTTACAAGAAACAAAAAAGCTTGTTAATTATATTGATACGATTAAAAGATTAGATCGATATGTTTAGATGAAAAGGGGAGCTTTATGAGCATTGGAATAAAAAAACCAATACAGGATGAATTAGAGGGCTTAGGAGTTTTTTCTTGGGATATTTGGGAAAAGGAAGAAAGCGAATTTGATTGGCATTATGATAAAAAGGAAATTTGCTATTTTCTTGAGGGTGAAGTGGATGTTGAGCTTGAAGATGGGAGAATTATTCATGTTGGACAAGGAGATCTTGTCACGTTTCCAGAAGGTTTGTCGTGTCGATGGAATATTAAGAAAGCTGTAAAAAAACATTATTGTTTTGAGTAGTCTATATTTAATTAAAAAAGGAGATTAGGAATGAAGAAAATACTTAGCTTTGTTGTTGTGGCATGTTTTTTGATGGTAAGTGTTTTTAGTACAGGTGCATTTGCTGAGAAGCAAGGAAAAGGAAAGTATGATTTAGGAGAAAAGTTTTCTAAAAAGATTAAGGTGATGATTAAGAATAGCGAGAAATTGAATTTAACAGATGCGCAAATGGATGAAATCAAGAGTTTAAAATTGAAAACGAAGAAAGAATTAATTCAACAAAAAGCTAATATTGAGATTTTAGGTTTAGATATTAAAAGTGAAATGAAAAAAACCCAATGGACGTTGAGTTAATTAATGGATTAATTGACCAGAAATATGAAGTTAAGAAAAAGAAGTCAAAGGCGTTAGTTTCAGCATGCGCAACATTAAGAACAGTCTTGACAGATGATCAAAAAAAGAAAATGAAGGAAATTTGGAAAAAAGAAAAATGTGATAAAAAAGAGTGTTCTTTGAAAGATAAGAAAAAAGGCAAATCAAAGAAGAATTCTAGGGTAGACCGGAAAAAAAGAGACCGTTAATTTTTTTTGAAGTTCATGTGTTTATTTAGGCGAGTTTTTTAAAAAGCTCGCCTTTTTATTGGACGGTATTTTAATCATCAAGTAAAATGAAAATGTTTGAAATACAGTATTTATATTTTAATAAGGAGAAAAATGAGTAAAATTAATGAATTGATAGAATGGGATTTCTTGGGATCGCATAATAGCTTGTATATTAAGCATTTTACAGATGAAGAGGGTAAAAAAGGTGTAACGATGATCTTTGAAGACGTCACTAAAGAAAAGGTAACTGAAATTGTAATTCCGGCACGCAAATATCCAACATTTTTGCGTATTATTAATGATGGAAATCGATATACGAATAGCATAATTTAAAAGCTTTGAGATTTCCTTTATTTCTTTGACGCTTGCTATAAACTGTGCTAAAATTCGTCGTTTGGCTAAACTCCTAATGTATATATTTTATATATAAACGTAGTAAAAAGAAGGAATTCTTGTAAGATGAGTGATTTCAACAAGATTGTTGCGTGCTTTAAAAACAAAAAGATTTTAGTTGTTGGAGATGTGATTTTGGATCAGTATATTACAGGAAGCGTTTCGCGAATCTCGCCAGAGGCTCCTGTGCCAGTTGTTAAGCAGGAAGGTCATCCGCGTTATACTCCTGGCGGTTCTGCTAATGTAGCAAATAATTTAAGCGCGTTAGGTGCTAAGGTTTTGCTTGTTGGAAGAGTTGGTCAGGATAGAGAAGAGAAAATCTTAAAAAAAGAGCTTCGAAAAAGGAAAATCGATATATCGGGTCTTTTTACAGATAAGTGTATTCCAACGGCGATTAAAACACGAATTATTGCTCAGCATCAGCAGCTTGTACGCGTCGATCGTGAAGATACGTCATCTCATGGTGCCGATGGAGTGGCAAACAAAATACTGCATTTTATTGAAAAGAAAATTGATGATGTGGATGCTGTGATTATTTCTGATTATGGAAAAGGTGTGGTTACGAAAGCTCTGGTTGGAAAACTCTCTAGCCTTGTTCGTCGGAACAAAAAGATTATTACAGTTGATCCCAAAGTTGAGCATTTCAATTTTTATAATAGAGCTACGTGTATTACTCCAAATAAAAAAGAAGCTGAGAATGCAATTCGAAATATTATTATATCTAACGATAAAGGTCGGTTGCTTAAGATTAAAGCTGATAAGCTTACAAGCTTAAAAGATGTTCGAAAAGCAGGATCTGAAATTTTATCACATTTAAAATTAGAATCTCTTTTAATTACCTTGGGAGAGGATGGAATGTGTTTATTTGAAAAAGGTAAAGAGCCGTTTTTAATTCCAACAAAAGCAAAAGAGGTTTTTGATGTTACAGGCGCAGGTGATACTGTAATTTCTGTTTTGACTTTGAGTTTAACAGCTGGAGCAACAAAGCAGCAAGCAGCTGTTTTAGCTAACTATGCGGCAGGTGTTGTTGTTGGAAAAACTGGAGCTGTTGCCGTAACAGCTAAAGAAATTTTAAATGTTATTGATGAGGCTAAATTATGAGAACTGTTGGTGTGATTCCTGCTCGTTATGGATCGACACGTCTTAAAGGTAAGGTTTTAGCTGATATTTTTGGAAAACCCTTGATTCAACATGTTTGGGAAAGAGCAAGTGAAGCTAAGCTTTTAGATGATCTTTTTATTGCTGTTGATAATGAGCATGTAAAAAATGTTTGCGAAGGATTTGGGGCAAAAACAGTAATGACAGATAAGAGTTGCCTGTCAGGCTCTGATCGCATTGCTCAAGCTGTTAAAGATATTGATGCGGGCATTGTCATTAATATCCAAGGTGATGAGCCGATGCTTAATGCATCAATTATTGATGGGCTCGTTGATGTTCTTAAAAAGAATAAAGAAGTTCAGATGTCAACAGCTGTTGTTAAAATGAAAGAATCAAAGGATGCTCAAGATCCTAATGTAGTTAAGGCGATTGTTGATAGAAAAGGTTATGCTATTTATTTTTCTCGTGCGGCATTGCCGTTTGATCGAGAGGGCGATGGAAAAGAGATTGAATATTTTAAACATTTAGGATTTTATGGTTATCGAAAAGTTTTTTTACTCGGTTTTAAAGATCTTCCTTTGTCAAAGTTGGAGCAAGCTGAGAAGCTTGAACAATTACGCGTGATTGAGGCTGGATATAAAATTAAAGTTATTGAAACTGAATTTGATACGATTGCTGTGGATACCCAAGAGGATTTACAAAAAGTTAAGAAAGCTTTAAAGAAGGCTGGAGGTAAATAAGCATGTCTAAAATTATTAAAGTTCAAAATATTTCTATAGGTGGTAAAAAGCCGTTTGTTTTAATCGCTGGGCCATGTGTTATTGAAGGACGAACTTTTTCTATCCGACTGGCTAAAGCATTAAAGAAAGTCGCCAAGGAGTGTAAAATCCCTTTTATTTTTAAAGCTAGTTTTGATAAGGCTAATCGAACATCGATCAATTCGTTTAGAGGACCTGGTCTTAAAAAAGGATTGGCAATTTTAAAAGATATTAAGAAGGAAGCTGGTGTTCCTGTTTTAAGCGATATTCACAATGTTGATCAACTTGATGAAGCGGCAAAAGTTTTAGATATAATTCAGATTCCAGCATTTTTATGTCGACAAACAGATTTGGTTGTTGCGGCTGCAAAGACAAAAAAAGTTATTAATATTAAAAAAGGACAGTTTCTTGCTCCGTGGGATATGATCCAAGTTATTAAAAAGATTGAATCTGCAGGCAACAAGAAAATCCTTTTGACAGAGCGCGGTGTGAGCTTTGGGTATAATAATCTAGTAAGTGATTTTCGATCTTTAGAAGTAATGACTAAAACAGGATATCCTGTTATCTATGATGCAACACATAGTGTTCAGCAACCTGGTGGATTAGGTGAAGCTTCGGGTGGAAATAATGAATATGTTCCTTTGTTGTCGCGTTGTGCAATTGCTGCAGGAATTTCTGCTCTTTTTATTGAGGTACATCCACATCCAAAACAAGCTTTGTCGGATGGCCCTAATTCGCTTGAGTTTTCGAAATTAAAGAAATTATTAAATGAATTAAAACAAATTGATCAAATTATTAAGAAATAGGATAAAACAATGGTTTTAAAACGGGCAAAATCAGTTTTGGACATTGAAGCACAAGCAATTAAAGATTTAAAGAAGAATCTTGATTCTGAATTCTTAAAAGCTGTTGATTTGATGGCACGATGCAAGGGGCGTGTTATTGTTTCTGGAATGGGAAAAACAGGACTCATTGGGCGAAAAATTTCATCAACGTTATCTTCGACAGGAACACCGAGCACTTGGTTGCATGCTGGTGAAGCGTTGCATGGTGATCTTGGTCTTATTACGAAACAAGATGTAATTATTTTAATTTCACATAGCGGTGAGACAGAAGAAACAAAACGTTTAATTCCATTGATTAAAAGAATTAAAATTAAATCTATAGCGATAACAGGAAGCCCAAAATCATTTTTGGCCAAGTATTGTGATATTGCTTTAAATACTGGAGTTAAAAAAGAGGGTTGTCCTTTAGGGTTAGCACCAATGGCATCAACAACAGTTACGCTTGCTATGGGCGATGCTCTGGCGGCATGCTTGATTGATCGCAAAGGGTTTAAAAGAGAGAATTTTGCTTTTTTCCATCCTGGAGGATCGTTAGGACGAAACCTTCTTCTTAGAGTTGAAGATATTATGCGGACTGGTAGAGACTATTCTGTTGTTGCGCCTGATGCTCAAGTTAAAAATGTTCTTTTTACAATTACAAAAGCAAGATGTGGATCTGCTTGTGTGGTTGATAGCAAAGGAAAGCTAAAAGGTATCTTTACTGATGGAGATTTAAGGCGTCGTTTAAAAAAGGATATTTTGTTTTTAGATGAAAAAGTAAAAAATGTTATGACAAGGAATCCGACAACTGTAAAAAAAGATCAGCTTGCTGCTGAGGCGATGCGTATTTTGCAAGAAAAACGAATTGATGAAGCGCCTGTTGTTGATAGCAAGGGAAAATCAGTAGGCCTTCTAGATGTCCAGGATTTATTAAAGACAGGAATTGTTTAAGATGGTTATTCCAAAGACGGTAAAAGAAAAGATTAAGAGAATTAAAGTTTTAGTTATGGATGTCGATGGCGTTCTAACAGAAGGAAAACTTATTTTTGATGGTGAAGCTCGTGAGCTTAAGGCTTTTAATGTTCAAGACGGTTATGGAATTGTCATTTTGCAGCGATCAGGAATCAAAACGGCAATCATTACAGCTGGTGACTCAAAGGTTGTTAAAGTGAGGGCTGATTATTTGCATATCAATAAACTTTATTCAGGAGCATATCCTAAGATTGATTCGTATGAGAAATTGCTTAAATTCTTTAAAGTTAAGGATGAGGAAGTTTGTTACGCTGGTGATGATTTAACAGATTGTCAAATTTTAAAGCGCGTTGGATTTTCTGTTGCGGTTAAAAATGCTGTGCCTGAAATAAAGAAAGTAGCTGATTACATTACGAAGCGTTCGGGTGGAGATGGTGCGATTCGAGAAGTTATAGAGCTTATTTTAAAGACTCAAAACAAATGGCAAAAAGTTATTGCTCAAGATCTATAAATGAAAAAAAATATTCTTCTTTTCAGTATTCTTTTTAGTATAATTTTTTCTTGTTGTGTTTGTTTTGCGCAAGAGGAGGTTCAGGAATTTGAAGGTTTTGATTTAGTTGGTTACGGTGAGGGTGGGCAAAAGGCTTGGGATTTAAAAGGCGATACCGCAACGATTGAGGGTGACAATGTTAACATCGTTAACGTGGATGCAAATTCGTATGGTGAAGATGATATGAATGTTGTTGCTAGGACAGGAAAAGTTGATAAAAAAAGTGGAAATATGCGTCTGGAGCAAGATGTTGTTGTGACAACTGAAGATGGCATGCAAATGATGATGGATTCTCTTGATTGGCAAAAAGATAAAGATTTAATTACAACGGAAGATCAAGTTGTGATTGTGCGTGACAATATGACAGCCACAGGAAAAGGTGCAACGGCTCGTCCAGGTTTAAATGCGGCTCAGCTTAATGAAGATGTTAAAGTTGAGTATGAGCCAACTGAAGAAGAAGAAATGGATGGCCTTATCACGATTACGTGTGATGGTCCCATGGAAGTTGATTACGACAATCAGACAGCTTTTTTTAGTGATAATGTTGTTGCAATTCAGAATGATCGCAAGCTTGTTGCAGATCGAATGGAATTATTTTTTGATGGAAAAACAAAAAAAATTAAAGAGTTGATTTGCATCGGCAACGTATTAATTGTTCAAGGTGAAAATACTTCTTTTTCTGATCGAGCGATTTATAAGGCGCAAGAACAAAGAATCATTTTATCGGGGCGTCCAAAATTACTTATGCATTTTGAAGAAGGCGAGGATACCGATGTATCTTTTGGAGACTAGAAATTTAGCAAAAATTTATGGAGGACGTCGCGTTGTTGATGGGTTGAGCATTCGCGTGGGTCGTTCAGAAATTGTTGGTTTGTTGGGTCCTAATGGGGCTGGAAAAACTACAACGTTTTATATGGCGGTAGGTATTATTACTCCTGATGAAGGACAAGTGTTTTTTGATCAAGAAGATATTACGCGAAAGCCGATTCATGATCGTTGTCATTTGGGCATGGGCTATCTTGCTCAAGAACCTTCTATATTTCGAAAACTTACTGTTGAAGAAAATATTATGGTGATTTTAGAAACATTGAATATTAGTCCGAGGGAAAGACGCAGAAGACTTAATAATCTTTTAGAAGAGCTTAATATTGGCCACTTAGCAAAGAGTAAAGCATTTACGCTTTCTGGTGGAGAAAGACGGCGCCTGGAGATCACAAGGGCACTGGTAACAAATCCTTCGTTTTTACTTTTAGATGAGCCGTTTTCAGGAATCGATCCCATTGTTGTTGCTGAAGCTCAAGAAATTATTAAAGGTTTAAGAGACAGAGGACTTGGAATTTTATTAACGGATCATAACGTTCGAGAAACATTATCAATTACCGATCGAGCATATTTGATTGCCGATGGAAGTGTTTTAATCTCTGGAACAGCGGATGATCTTGTTAATGATCCAAAAGCAAGGCAGATTTATTTAGGTGAAAAATTTAGGATGTAACGTTTTTAAAAAAGGATAAGTGTAAAAATGAAAGTAGATTTAAAAAAAGTTGATGCTACAAAAAGAGAATTAAAATTTGAAGTTTCTGAAGATCGAGTGACAAAGAAAATGGAAGAGGTTTTTAAAGAAATCTCAAAAGTTGCAAAAATTAAAGGTTTCCGTCCTGGCAAAGCACCACGCCATATTATTGAAGCTGAACATGGAAAAGTTGCTCAGGAAAAAATGATGGAGCGACTTATTCCAGAAGTTTATCAAGAAGCATTAGAAAAGGAAAAATTAAGTCCCATTGATTTTCCAGAAGTTTCTGACGTGAAAGTCAAAGATGGTTCTTTGACATTTAAGGCGACGCTGGATATTCAACCTGAGTTTTCAGTTAAAGATTACAAAGGCATTAAAGTTAAAAAGAAGAAGTCTGAAGTTACTGATGCCGAAATCAAAAAGACTTTAGATTTTTTTAAGACTTCACAAGGAAAAGAAAAAAAAGATGTAAAAATTGATGATGAATTTGCAAAAGGATTGGGATATCCAAGCCTTGAAGAAATGAAGACATCTTTTAAGCAACAAATGGAGATTGAAAAGGATCGTCAGAATCGTGCTGATGTTGAAAATCAAGTTGTTGAGTTCTTGGTAAAGACAACAAAGGTAATTGTGCCAAAAACAACGGTTCAGCGTCATATCGATCGCTTGGCTCATGATACTCGGCAACGTATGGAGCAGCAAGGTGTTAAAAAAGAAGATGTTGATAAGCGCGTTGATGAGTTCCTTAAAAAAGTTAAGCCAAATGCAGAAAGAGATGTTAAGGCGTATTTTATTCTAGAGAAGATTGCACAGGAAGAAAAAATAACTGTTTCACAAGGTGAAAATTTATTTCAAAAAGTCATTGGTTTTCTTTTGAAGGAAGCTAAATGGGAGGAGGCAAAATAAATGGATTTAAAATCACAGGTTTTGGTGCCGATGGTTGTTGAAAAAACGGGTCAAGGAGAGCGTGCTTATGATATCTATTCACGTCTTTTGAAGGATCGTATTATTTTTATTGGAACGGCAATTGATGATAACGTTGCTAATTTGATTATTGCACAACTTTTATTTTTACAATCTGAAGACGACTCAAAGGATATTAGCGTTTATGTTAATTCTCCAGGAGGATCTGTAACAGCTGGCCTTGCTATTTATGATACGATGCAATTTTTAAAACCTGATATTCGTACATATTGCATGGGTCAGGCAGCGAGCATGGGGGCCATTCTTTTGACAGCTGGTACAAAAGGAAAACGATATGCGCTTCCTTATTCTCGCATCATGATTCATCAACCTTGGGGAGGAGCTCAAGGAACAGCGAGCGACATTACGATTCAGGCTAAAGAAATTGGACGCTTGAAAGAAAGCTTGCTAAATATTTTAGCTTTTCATACTGGGCGGTCTAATGAAAAAATTACAGCTGATTCTGATCGTGATTTTTTTATGAGCGCAGAAGAATCAAAGGCTTATGGATTGATTGACGAAGTTATTGTTAATCCTAATAAATCGTAATATTTTTGTTATTTGAAATATAAAGAAATGAAAATTCTAATTAGTGATAAACTTCCCTTAGACGCCATTGGTGTTTTGTCGGAAGTTGAAGAGTTTGAAGTTGATTGTCGATTCGGCATTGCTCCAGATGAGCTTCGACAAGAAATCAAAGATTATCATGCTCTTGTTGTGCGAAGCTCAACGCATGTCACGGCTGAGATTATTAATGCTGGCGATAAGCTTAAAGTTATAGGGCGCGCCGGTGTTGGGCTTGACAATGTTGATCTTCTGGCAGCGGAAAAAAAAGGAGTTATTGTTTTGAATACTCCTTTTGCAAACACGACAGCAACCGCAGAGCATACGATGAGTCTTATTCTTGCTTTGTCGCGCAATATTGTTCAATCATGTTGTTCTTTAAAGTCAGGAGAATGGGAACGCGCGCGTTATATCGGTGTTGAATTAAATAGAAAGATGTTAGGCATTGTTGGTCTTGGCCGAATAGGACTAACAGTTTCAAGAATGGCTAAATCTTTTGGTATGAATGTTGTTGGATTTGATCCGTTTATTTCCAAACAAGTTGCACAAGATAATGATATTGAATTAATAGATTTTGATGATCTTTTAAAGAAGTCAGATTTTATTTCAATTCATGTTCCTAAAAATGAAGAAACTAAGAATTTAATTTCCGATAAAGAATTTGCTTTAATGAAATCTGATGCTAAAATTATTAATTGTGCTCGAGGTGGAATTGTTGATGAATCTGCACTTATTTGCGCGTTAAAAGAAAATCAAATTGGTGGATGCGCTTTAGATGTTTATGAAAAAGAGCCTCCAGATTTTAATTCAGAATTATTTAAATTTGACAACTGTTTGACAACACCACATTTAGGTGCTGCAACAGTTGAGGCAAGATCTAATGTTGCTATTGAGATTGTCTGTTGCGTTAGAGATGTTCTTTTAGGGCATAAGATTTAATAGGTAAGGATTTAGATTAAGAATAAAGATATAAAAAGGAGTTAAAGATGAAGCGTTCTTTTTGGTTAACTTTTGTTGTTATATTTTTTGCATCTTTAATATCTTTTGAGGGTTTTTGTGTTGCGCAAGATGTAGATTTTGTTGAGAAGGAAGTTACGGACATCCAGCCATTGTGCCGATCAGATCAAGATTGTATGAGGCCTGGTGTTATTGGTATTTGCCAATCCCCAGGAGAGAAAATGGCTAGATGTCTCTGGCAAGAAGTTGCGCAAATTCCTATTATTGCGATTGTACCAAAAAACTGTCGCACTTGTCAGCCTGAGGCGGCTATCAGAAGTTTGCAGCAGATTTTTTTAGGAATTCAACCTCGATTTGTAAATGAAGATGATGTTGAAGCTAAAGAGTTAATCAAACATTTTAAAATTAAAAATTTACCAGCTTATATTTTTTCAAAAGATGTAGAAAGAGATCCTAGTTTTTCTCGATTCTTAGAAATGTCGATTGAAGGAGACAGTTATTATTATTTAAAACCTCAATTTTCAGGGGTTTCTTATTTCTTAGATCGCAAGCCTAAGAGAAATCAATTGGATTTATTTCTGACGCTTGGATCGACGGGAATGTTTCAGCCAGTTAAAATTGCCGAAGAAATTTATAAAGACAAGAGTAGTAATATTAATCTTGAGTTGCATTTTTTAGGAATAAAGAATACGGAATCTGGGACTTGTGTAACTCCTGGTGGACAGAGAGAGCAAGAAGAGGAGAAGATTTTTGCTTGTGTTGATAATTACTATCCTGAGAAATCGTTTGATTATCTTTCATGTCGATTGCTTAAAATTAATAGTATTTGGTTTGAAGATTGCTTAAAGCAAAACAATATTAATGTTGATAAAATTAAAAAATGCGCACAATCAAAAAAAGGACAAAAACTTTTTGAAAAAATGATTAAAATGTCTCAAGATTTGAATGTTCGATATGCACCAATCTTCTTAATGGACAATGTTGAAATTTTTGGAGTTACAGATCAGACAACTTCTGAAGAAATTATAGGTATTATTCAATCGTTTAAGAAATAAAATGGAATGTTAAAAGAAAGAGTGGATTTATGAATATTGTTGTTGGTGGTGCTCAATGGGGAGACGAAGGAAAAGGTAAGTTAATCGATATTTTATCGAAACATACAGATATTACAGCGAGATATCAAGGTGGTAATAATGCTGGACATACAGTTGTTGTTGGCGATATGCGATACGTTTTTCATTTAATTCCATCTGCTATTTTGCGTAAAGAAAAAATTTGTGTCATAGGAAATGGTGTTGTTGTTGATCCAAAGGCACTTTTGGCGGAAATGGAAGAGTTAAAGGGTCAAAAAGTGAACGTAACTTCAAAACGACTTAAGATTGCTGCAAACGCTCACGTTATTTTACCTTATCATCGTATTCTAGATGGCTTAAGAGAATCAAAGAGAAAAAATAAGATCGGAACAACTGGCCGGGGAATCGGGCCATGTTATGCCGATAAGGTTACGAGATGTGGAATCAGAATGATCGATTTGCTAAATCCAAAAATTTTAAAGGCAAAACTTGAAGATAATCTAAGAGAAAAGAATGAAACTTTTACTAAGGTTTATGGGCAAAAGAACTTTCTACTAGGGAATATTTACAAAGAATATCTTGATTATGGAAAGAAGCTCAAAGATTATATTTGCGATACAGCTTTATTCTTAAATACAGCAATCGACAAGAAAAAGACTGTGTTATTCGAAGGAGCTCAAGGGACATTTTTAGATATTGATTTCGGGACATATCCATTTGTAACTTCTTCAAATTCAATTGCTGGTGGAGTTAGCGCTGGAACAGGGGTTGCTCCAACAAAAATTGATCGAATGATTTCTGCTGTTAAAGCGTATACGACTCGCGTTGGCGAAGGTCCTTTTCCAACAGAATTTTCAACATATCTTAAAGATGATATTCGTGTTAAAGGAAAAGAATTTGGAGCTACCACAGGTAGGCCTCGTCGATGTGGATGGTTTGATAGCGTGCTTGTGAAATACGCCGTTATGATCAATGGAACTACAGAGCTTGCGATTATGAAGCTGGATGTTTTAGATGAGCTGAAAAAGATAAAAATTTGTACCAGTTATCGATATAAGGGCAAAATTATCAGAAATTTTCCTTTAGATTTAGAGGTTTTGCAAAATGTAAAACCTATTTATATACAAATGGACGGATGGCAGGAGCCAATCAGCGGAATTCGAAAATTTGAGAAATTACCTAAAAACGCCAAGAAATATATTTATTTTCTTGAGAAGTTGCTTAATACGCGAATTAAGTATATTTCTATTGGGTCCAAAAGAGACGAAATTATTATTCGCTAGAGACGCATCTTATTACAAGTGTTAGGGTTAGTCAATTTTCTTGACTTTGACTAGGCCTTATGTTAATGTGATTTATTATAATAATAAAGGAGGAACAAATGCACAGGTCTTTAAATAAATTCGTATCATTTTGCTTGATTGTTTTGCTAAGTTTTAGCGTTGTGGGCTGTACAGTTGTTATTCAAAAAGGAAGATCTAGCGATATTCAGAAGATATCAAGTTTGAAGCGTGAGTTGACAACTCTTGAGCGCGCTAAAAGAGAGCTTGAAAATCAACTTAAAGGCGAGATCGATGATCGTGAAGTTTCGATTGAAATGCTTGAAAAGGGACTTGTTATTACTTTTGTATCAGAAGTTTTATTTGATTCTGGTAAAGCAAAGCTTCGTAGCGATTCATTGTCTAAATTAAGTAAAGTTGCTGGAGTGTTAAAGACAACTGTTCGAAATTTAAATGTTGGCATTGAAGGTCATACAGATAATGTTCCAATCAAACATTCAGGCTGGAAGTCGAATTGGGAACTTTCTTCAGCAAGAGCTATGAGTGTTTTGCATGATCTAGTTGAGAAAGAACACCTTAATCCTCGGCGATTATCAGCAACAGGATATGGAGAATTTCGTCCTATGGTATCTAACGATACAAAGCAAGGTCAGCAGAGAAATCGACGTGTTGAAATTGTTATTTTACCGAATACGATTAAAAATGCAAGTTCTGAGAAAATTATTGAAGAGAATTTAAAATAATTTTATGAATAAGAATTTCAAAGAAAAATCATTTGTCTTTTTTGCAATTTTAACAATTGCTTGCTTAGGTTTTGCTATTGCATCGAGTCAAAAGTTTACTGCAACCAAAGAGGGTCTAAACGAAGAGCGATATCAACGCATGGTTGCTGAAGAAAAGCTTGAAAAAGAAAAATCTAAAAGTAGAGTTTTAGAGTCTAAGAATGGGCAGATGCAAAAAAAGGTTGATCAACTCAATGCTTTGTTGAAGGAAGAAAAAGGTGCAATTTCTGATCTTAAGATGGAACTTGAAAAAACAGCACGTTTGAATCAGATTCTAGAAAGAGAACTTAAAAATGCACTTGTTCGAGAAAATACTACGCCTCAAGCAAGTAATGAATAGTTTTGTGAAGATACGGTAGGACGCAAGTCGTGTCCTGAGAATGATTTGGTAGCATCGATATGGGGGATAGACATCCCTCATTTTATTTGAAAAAAAATGACTGAAAAAATAAGTTTACCGAAACATATAGCAATTATCATGGATGGTAATGGGCGTTGGGCAAAACAAAAAAGAATGCCACGTTCATACGGACATTTAAATGGTGTTAAGCGTGTTGATGAAATTGTAGCCGCATCGCATCGCATGGGAATTAAAGTTTTGACTCTTTTTGCATTTTCATCTGAGAACTGGAAAAGACCTAAGACTGAAGTTTCAATGCTTATGCGAACATTGGCATCAAATCTTAATAAAAAGTCTAAAGAGCTTCATCGCATGGGAATTCGTTTTAAGATGATTGGAAGAAGAGAAGGCGTTCCAGATATTGTTTTAAAGAGTCTTGATCAAGCCCAAGAGAAAACAAAAAGTAATGAGGGCATGATTTTAAATATTGCATTTAATTATGGATCTCGTCAAGAAATAGTTGATGCTGTTTGTGGTATCGCAAAAGGAGTCAAGAGCGAAAATCTTAAGATTAGCGATATCGACGAAGATACAGTATCAAATGCGTTGTATACGGCGGGAATGCCAGATCCCGATTTATTGATTCGCACATCTGGAGAAACGCGTATTAGTAATTTCTTGCTTTGGCAGTTATCATATAGTGAGCTTTATTTTACAAAAAAGTTTTGGCCTGAATTTACTGAAAAAGAACTTGAAAAAGCAATTGCCGATTTTAAAAACCGTCAAAGACGTTATGGAGCGGTTCGGTCAACGAAAGGGTTGTGATGTCCTTAAAAAGATTTTTTAGCTCTGCAGCTGCAATCTTGTTAACAGTTTTAGCTGTTTCTAATAAATGGATTTTTATCGGAACCATTGTTTTCTTTACAGTTGGCGGTCTTTATGAATTCTTTTATTTGATAAAGAAAAAAGGAATTCCGATTTATAGTTATGTTGGAATTTTTATTGGCGTTCTTATTCCAGTGTCTATTTTTACAAAGTTTGAGTTAACGAAGAACTGGGAGCTTCTGTTTATTGTTATTGGGTTTTTGATGCTTTTATTGTTGCAGTTTTCGAGGAAAGATAATCGAAACGCGATCGTTGGTATATCTACAACATTATTTGGTGTTTTGTATGTTTCGTGGTTTTTTAGTTTTTTAGTAAAGATTCGCTTGATGATTCCAGGAATTAATGGAGTTAAACTTCTTGGATTTATTTTGATTGTGACAAAAGCAGCTGATATCGGCGCTCTTCTCGTTGGAAGTAAGTTTGGGAAGCATCCGCTTTTACCGCGGGTAAGCCCAAATAAATCTATTGAAGGTTCGGCTGGAAGTCTTGTTGTTAGCGGAATTGCTGCAATTTGCTGTCAATCATTTTTGCCAGCGGCTTTAAATTATTCAATATTACAGGTTTTTTTGATCGGTGCTTTTTTCGGAGGAATTGGTCAGTTAGGAGATTTGTCAGAATCTATGATTAAGAGAGATTGCAATGTTAAGGATTCTGGAAAAGTTTTGCCGGGTTTAGGCGGCATTCTTGACGTTATTGATAGCCTTTTGTTTTCGGCTCCGGCTTTTTATCTTTTTATAAGTTCAGCGTTAAATACAATATGATATGCGTTTAAAAAAAGTTGCTATTTTAGGATCTACGGGATCAATTGGGATTAACAGCTTAAAGATTATTGAGCGATTTCCTAAAGAATTTGAAGTTACAGCGTTAAGTGCGAATAATAATGTTAAGTTGCTTGAGAGGCAAATTCGGAAATTTAAGCCAAAATGTGTTGCGCTTAACAAGAAAAAGATTTCTGATTTAAAAAAAAGAATTGATCTTTCTAAAATTAAAGTTTTTGATGCAGCATCTGAGATGGAGGCCTTGGTCAATCGTAAAGATGTAAATATTGTTATCTTAGGCATTGAAGGTAGGGCGGCTTTAGAATCTTTTTTAGAGGCGGCACGTTGCGGTAAAATTATTGCTCCAGCAAATAAGGAAGCTCTAGTAATTGCCGGTGATATTATTATGAAAGAGGCTAAAAAACACGGAGCGACTGTTATTCCTGTTGATAGCGAGCAAAGCGCAATCTTCCAATGTTTAGAGGGTCGTAATATTAAAGAGTTAAAGAAAGTTTATTTAACTGCATCTGGTGGATCTTTAAAGAATGCAAAGAAATCAACGTTTGATTCTATTTCGGTTGCGCAGATTTTAGATCATCCTCGATGGAGTATGGGAAAAAAGATTACGGTTGATTCTGCAACTTTAATGAATAAAGGGCTCGAAGTTATTGAAGCCATGAGGCTTTTTGATTTGTCAGTAGAGAAAATAGAGGTTTTAATTCATCCGGAATCAATTATTCATTCAATGGTTGAATTTGTTGATGGAGCGTTAATGGCTCAGCTTGGAGTTACGGATATGCGGATACCTATTCAATATGCGTTGACTTATCCAAAACGAGCTACGACAGGGTTAACCTCATTAGATTTTGTTAAACAAAAAAGTTTAACGTTTGAGGCGCCTGATTTCAAAAAGTTTCCAGCTTTGAAGCTATGCTATGATGTCGCACGAAAAGCGGGAAGCTTACCAAGCGTTTTAAATGCATCTAACGAGGAAGCAGTGGATGCATTTTTAAGGGGAAAAATAAAGTTTTCTAAAATATATCAAATTGTTGAAAAGGTTGTTAAAAAACATAAAATTGTAAAGAGTCCAAGTTTGGAAGAAATTTTAGACGCAGATCAATGGGCTCGTCAGCAATCTAAACAGGAGTTAAATTAATAAAAATGGGAACATTAGTCTTTATCATTGTTTTAAGTGTTTTAGTTATTGTTCATGAATATGGACATTTTGTTGTTGCAAAGTTAATCGGTGTTAGGGTTGAGCGTTTTTCGATTGGTTTTGGACCAAAATTGTTTGGAAAAGTTTTTGGAGACACGGAATTTGTAATTTGTGCGATTCCTCTCGGAGGCTACGTTAAAATGGCTGGCGATGAACGAGGCGAATGTAAGGGGGCGGAGAATGAATTTTATTCAAAGCCGGTAGGCTTAAGATCTTTAGTTGTTCTTGCTGGTCCAGTTGTAAATTACATATTTGCTTTTCTATGTTTTTGCATTGTTTTTGTTGCAGGGTATCCAGCTCGATCTTCAGAGGTTGGAGGATTGATCGAGGATCGTCCTGCGATTCAATCTGGTTTAGCCATTGGTGATAAAATATTGTCTATTGATTCAAAGGGAATTGAAAGTTGGGAAGATGTTCAAAAATATGTTTCTGAATCAAAAGGTAAAACTCTTGATTTAGGTGTATCGCGAGAAGGGGTTGATAAGAGTTTTGAATTAACACCTGTCTTAATAACATCTGAAAATATTTTTGGACAGAGAATTGATTTATTTATTGCTGGCATTGAGCCAACTGATAATATTGTTTTGTTGCGTTATGGCGCTTTAGAGTCAGTTGTAAAGGCTTTTGAAAAACTTAAGACAATCACATGGACAACGTACAAAGCTCTTTATCTGATGGTCACAGGAGCAATGTCTGCTAAAGATGGTGTAACGGGTCCAATTGGAATATTTATTATTATTAAAAAAGCAGCATCTATGGGATTTTCTTATGTGATGTATATTATGGCAATTATATCTGCTAGTCTTGCCATCTTTAATTTGTTACCGCTTCCAATTCTTGATGGCGGCCATTTGTTGTTTTTTGGTATTGAGAAGATTAAAGGAAAACCAGTTTCTCGAAAAACAGATGAAATTGTTCATCGCGTGGGGTTTGGTTTTCTTATTTGTTTGACGGTTGTTGTATTTTGCATGGATTTGATTCGTTATGGAATCTTTGATAAGATTGTTCAGTTTGGACGTCACTTAGGATTTTAAAATCAAGAATCCAGGGAGAAGAGAATGAATACAGATAGAGTTAAGAATCTCGTACAGCAACATCTAATTACAAAAACAGACTTTTTATCAATTAAAGATACTTTGGATGAGGATCAATTGCGCATGCAGACTAGAGGTGCTATTGATTTTGTTTGCACCCAGAATGAAATTGTTCTTACAGATGAGGAAAAAGCAGGATTAATTCGGGAAATGGTAAGTTCTTTGATTAGTTTAGGGCCGTTGCGTCTTTTGATAGAAGATAAATCTATTACTGAGATTATGATTAATGGTCCAGAGAAAATTTATCTTCAGAAAGATGGAAAAACAGAGCTTAGCGATGTTAAGTTTGAGAGCACAAAAGAGTTGATGCATACAATTCAGAAAATTCTTTCAGCTTCAGGTTCAGGTCGAAGAGTTGACGAATCTTCACCTTATGTTGATTTTTCTCTTCCAGATGGTTCAAGAGTTAATATTATTTTGCCACCATTATCGCTTGTTGGCCCAGTTTTGACTATTAGAAAGTTTTCATCGAAAATTGAAACATTGGATGATCTTTTAAAGCTTGGAATGTTAAGTCCTGAGATGGGAGACTTTTTGGCATCTGCAATAAAGGCAAAACTGAACATTATTTTTTCAGGTGCAACAGGAACAGGAAAGACAACAGCGCTTAATGTTTTATCAAAGTTTATTCCAGAGTGTGAACGTATTATTACGATTGAAGATACTGCTGAGCTTGGTCTTAAGCAGGAACATGTTGTTCGCCTGCAAGCGCGCACATCTAATGTTGAGGGAAAAGGAGCAATAAGTATTCGAGATCTTTTTGTTAATTCATTGCGCATGAGACCAGATCGAATCATCATTGGTGAGGTTCGAGGTTCGGAAGCTCTTGATTTGATTCAGTCTATTAGTAGTGGTCATTCTGGATCTTTGGCTATTGTTCATGGAGACTCTCCTAAGGATTGCTATAACCGGCTTGTAACAATGCTTTTGATGAGCGGTATTCAGCTTAATGTTGATGAAATTCATCGTCAAATTGTCAGTGCTATTGATCTGGTTGTTCACACAGAACTTTTTATTGATGGAAAAAGACGAATAACCAATATAACAGATTTGTACACGAACGAAGAAACGCAAGAACCTGTCTTGGATGATATTTTTTATTTTAAACAAGAAAAGATTACTGATGAAGGAAAAGTTGTTGGCAATTGGTTTGCTAAAAAACGTAAACCTTCATTTTTTAATAAGTTTGAAAAACGTAACATTAAACTCGATCATAACTTTTTTGAATAATAAAGGAAGAATGTATGCGTTGGTCTAAATTTCTTATCCCGACATTAAAAGAAGTTCCTGTTGGAACAGAGGCGATTAGTCATCAGCTTTTGTTGCGTGCAGGACTTGTGCAAATGTTGACATCCGGGGTGTATTGTTATTTGCCTTCAGGGTTAAAGGTTTTAAAGCGCATAGAAGGAATTATTCAGCAAGAGATGAATGCCATTGGCGCTCAAGAGCTTTTTTTGTCATGTCTTCAGCCTATGGATTTATGGAAGAAAACTGGAAGAGATGAAACTTTAAAAGATGTTATGATTAAGTTTGAAGATAAAAAAGGACGCTCAATGTGTTTGGGACCAACTCATGAAGAAGTTATTACAGATTTAGTTAGAAATCACGTTCAATCGTATAAACAGCTTCCTATTGTTCTTTATCAGATTCAAACAAAGTTTAGAGATGAAACGAGGCCACGTTTTGGCATTGTTCGTGCTTGCGAGTTTATGATGAAAGATGCTTATAGCTTTGATCGTGATCAAGAGGGATTGCAGAAGAATTATGATTTAATGTACGAGGCGTATCAAAGAATATTTAAACGTTGTGGTATTGATGTTGTTAGTGTTGGTGCAGATTCAGGAGCCATGGGTGGAGATGTTTCGCATGAATTTATGGTTCCAGCAGAAATCGGGGAAGATGAAGTTTTGTGTTGTTCGGTTTGTTCAAATGCTTTAGGTCTTCATGAAGCAGAAGATGGTGCGATTTGTCAAAAATGCAAAAAAGGAACTTTTAAGAAAGCGCCAGCAATCGAGATTGGCCATATTTTTCAATTAGGCACAAAATATAGTAAAGCGCTTGATGTTTGTTTTGTTGATGATAAAGGAAAACGGCAAATAGTTGTTATGGGTTGTTACGGAATTGGGGTGAGCCGTTTGATTGCAACAATTATCGAGAAAAACAACGATGAGCTTGGTATTTCGTGGCCACAGGAAGTATCTCCATTTGATGTTGAGGTGGTGATTCTTCAGATTGATGACGATGATGTCCGAAGCCAAGGTGAAGAATATTATGAAGCGCTTAAAGGTATAGGTTTTGATGTTCTGTTGGATGATCGAAAAGAAAGCCCTGGAAAGAAATTTAAGGATGCAGATTTAATCGGAATTCCTTATCAGGTTGTGATTGGAAAGAGAACTCTAGCCGAAGGCATGATTGAGATTAAAGATCGACGAACAAGTGAAACTTTAAAAGTTTCGAAGGATGCTGTTGTTGATAAAATAAAAGATTTAATATTTAAAAAATAAGGATTTAAAGAATGAATGGTGTTAAGGATAAAGTTAAAGAGGTCGTAGGGAGGTTTTTAGAGTCTGAAGGATTTGATTTGATTGATCTCGATATGCAAAAAAGAAGCAATAGTTTTACGGTTCAAGTTTTAACAGATAAACCGACTGGTGGCATTATTGTTGATGAATGCGTTAAGTTAAATAGAAAGATTCGGGAAATGCTCGAAGATGAAAACTTAATCACAGATGATTGCGCTCTTGAGGTGGCATCTCCTGGGATAGACCGAGATATTTGTACAAAGAAAGATTTTCAGAGAATTCAGGGTAAAGAAATTCTTGTTTATTTAAAAGAATCTTTAGATGAAAAAGATGAGTATCAAGGGATTCTTCAAGAAGTTTTGGAAGATACGATTTTAATTCTTAAAGATAACAATAAAATAGTTTTGCCTTTGGCAAATATTAATAAAGCAAAGCAAATTATTTGAAGGAAGGAAGTTTTTTATGGAGAGTGAATTACTTATTATTTTGGATCAAATTGAGCGAGACAAGGGCATTAATAAGGAGATTTTAATTGAAGCCGTTGAGACTGCGGTAGCCTCTGCTGCGCGTAAAGTTTGGACCATTGACAAGGAACAGGAGATTCAGGTTGTCTTGGATCGACAAACTGGAAAGCTTTTAGCCTATGCTGATGGCGAAGAAATTTTATCTAAAGATTTTGGTCGCATTGCCGCTCAAACTGCAAAACAAGTTGTTATTCAAAAGATTCGAGAAGCTGAAAAAGATGTTATTTATAATGAATATTATGCTCGTATTGGTCAGCTTGTTACGGGTAGTGTTTATCGGATTGATAAAGGAAATATCATTGTTGATTTATCTAGGACGGAAGGTTTTATACCAAGAAGCGAACAGTCTAGCAAGGAAGAGTTTAGGCAAGGTGATCGTATTCGAGCATATATTTTAGATGTTCGCAGAGAGAACAAAGGACCTCAGATTGTTTTATCTCGTTCTCATCCAAATTTTGTTAAAAGACTTTTTGAACTTGAAGTTCCAGAAATTTATGATGGAATTGTTGAAGTTAAATCTATTGCTCGAGACGCTGGTGAGCGAACAAAAATTGCTGTTTGTTCAAAAGAGGAAAAGGTTGATTGCGTTGGTGCTTGTGTGGGCATGAGAGGTTCACGCGTTAAAAGCATTGTCACAGAGCTTCATGGTGAGAAAATTGATATTGTTCGTTATGCAGAAGATCGACGTACATATATCCAAACAGCTCTTTCTCCAGCTGAAATTTTAGAAATGCATGTTAATGCAGAAACTAAAAGAGCGGATGTTGTTGTTGCGGATGATCAGCTTTCAATTGCTATTGGAAAACATGGGCAAAACATTCGTCTTGCAGGTCAGCTTATGGGATGGCAGCTTGAAGTTTTTTCTGAAGATCAGTGGAGGGAGCATTCTCAAAAATTACCTGAAAAATTAACAAAATTAGTTAGCGTTGATACTGGATTAACAATTGCCGATTTAACTGGTGTTGGTGATAAGGTTGTCATGCTTTTAAACGAAAATAAAATTTCAACGCTTGATCAAGTTGCTGAAAGCTCAATAGAGGAGTTGTCTCAAATTAAAGGTTTAGGGAAAGTTAAAGCTGAAAAAATGATCAAGGAAGCAAAAAAGCTTATTAAAAAAAATAAAAAAGGATAGTGAGTAAATTCTATGCGCGTATCAGAACTAGCAAAAGAGTATGGCCTATCGGTCCAAGATGTTTTAGGTGAGCTTAAGTCTTTAAAACTTAAAGCAAAAGACGGAAAGCAAGAGCTTAGTTCTGCTGCTTTTGCTGTTGTTAAGAGATCTCTTGAGAAGCGAGGGAAAAAACCTGTAGTTAAACTACCGGAAGATAAAAAAGTTTCTTTGAAGAAAGAAGTACCTGTGAAGAAGGAAGCTGTAAAACCGGAAAAAGAAAAAGTATTGAAAACAAAACCTAAGTCTAAAATTGAAGTAATATTAAAAACAAATGTAAAAGCAAAACTTTCTAAGAAAATAGAAGAAAAAAAAGTAGTAAAAGAGAAGCCTGCGACAGTTAAAAAGAAACCAGAGCCAGCATCTAAGAGTAAGATAATTTTGAAAAAAAATACGATTTCGTCAGTTAAAAAAGTTGAAGTAAAGAAGAAAAAGATTGATGAAAAGCTAAAGAAGGTTGAGTCAAAAATATCTAAGTCGGAAGCTAAGGAAATAAAGCCAAAGGTTAAGGATGCTAAGTCGGAGAAGTCTCCTGTTGCGCAAGTTCAGAAACCTGTTGCAAAGCCTGCACAACCAGTTGTAAAGCCTGCACAACCAGTTGCAAAGCCTGCACAACCAGTTGCTCAAAAAACAGTAATTTACAAAAAGCCATTTAAAAGAGGGCGCCGATCTAGATTTTCTCGACCATCAACTCAGAAAGCAAAAGTTGCAGATGTTCCGGATCCTCTAGAAGGACCAAAAAAAGATATTGAAATTACTTTTCCAATTAGCATTAAAGACTTATCTGTAAAATTACAGCAGAAGCCAAGCGTTGTTCTTAAGGTATTGATGCAAAAAGGTGTCTTTGCAACTATTAATCAAATTTTAGATGAAGAGGGTGTGGATAAGATTTGTGGAGATTTAAACTTTTCTTATGTAAAAGCAAGAACTCAGGAAGAAAAACTTGTCGATTTACATGAAGAAGAAAATTCTAAAAATCTTCAAACGAGACCTCCTGTAATTACTTTTATGGGACATGTTGATCATGGAAAAACATCTCTGCTTGACTGTATTCGAAAAAGTAACATTACAGATAAAGAACATGGTGGAATTACTCAGCATATGGCTGCGTATTCTGTTAAGACTCCAAAGGGCTCGATTACGTGCCTAGATACTCCTGGTCATGCGGCGTTTACTTCTATGCGTGCTCGTGGAGCACATATTACAGATCTGGTTATTTTGGTTGTTGCTGCAGATGAGGGTGTTATGCCGCAAACGGAAGAGGCTATTGATCATGCTCGTGCGGCTGAAGTTCCGATTATTGTGGCGATTAATAAGACGGATAAGCGCAATGCGGATATTGACATGGTTAAGAAACAGTTAGCCGGTAAAGATTTATCTTCTGAAGACTGGGGAGGAAAGACAGTTGTCGTTGGAGTTTCGGCAACAACTGGTGAAGGAGTCGAACATTTATTAGAGATGATCATTTTAGAGGCTGAGATGCTTGAATTAAAAGCTAATCCTAAGCGCTCTGCAACAGGTATTGTTGTTGAAGCTCATCTAAGTCATGGAAAAGGTGCTTTGGCTTCAATCATTGTTCAAGCTGGAACATTACGCGATGGAGATTTTATCGTTGTTGGTTCTTATTTTGGAAAAGTCAAAGCTATGCTAGATGATCATGAGCGACCATTAAAAGAAGCCCCTCCTGCAACGCCAGCAGAAATTCTTGGACTCTCTGGGGTTCCTGAAGCCGGTGAAGTTTTTTATGTTGTTGAAGATGAGAAAACGGCTAAAGATATTGCATTAAAACGAGCGATAGAAATAAAGAATAAAAAACTTCAGGCGTCTCAAAAAGTTACGCTTGAAGATTTGTATTCACAAATTAAACAGGGCAAAATTAGAGATTTAAATATTATTATGAAGGCTGATGTTCGAGGATCTTTAGAGGCTCTTAAAGATTCATTGACTAAGCTTTCGAATGATGAAGTTCAGATTAAGTTTATTCATACTGGTATCGGTAACATTAATGCTGCTGATGCAATTTTAGCTGGAGTTTCTAATGCGATCATTGTTGGATTCCATGTCGATACAGATTCAAAAGCAAAAGAAGAAATTGAAAGACAAAAAGTTGATCTTAGGCAGTATCGTATTATTTACGATGCGGTTGATGATATCAAAAAGGCACTTTCTGGACTTCTTGAGCCAAAGATTAAGAAAGTTTTCTTAGGCCGAGTTGAAATTAGACAGGTTTTCAAATTGAGCAGATCTGGAATTGTTGCTGGTAGTTTTGTTCAAAAGGGTAAAGTTCATCGTAAGGCTAAGATTTCAATCTTGCGCAATGGACAGGAAGTTTTTTCTGGAGAAATTGATTCTTTAAAGCGCTTTAAAGACGATGTTAGAGAGGTTCGCGAAGGATTTGAATGTGGCGTTACCATCAAAGGATATGATGATATTCAGCCTGGCGACCTTATTGAAGCTTATGATTTGGAGATTATTCAGCGAGAATTGTAATAAAGGTGAAAAAGGAGCAAGGTGAGTAAAAAAAGAATTTTTAGTGGAATGAGGCCGACTGGAAAGCTTCATCTTGGACATCTTGTTGGTGCTCTTCATAACTGGACAAATCTTCAAAAAGAATATAAATGTATTTTTGGTATTGTTGATTGGCATGCGTTGATGGGTGAATACGAGAATAGCCACGTAATTAAAGAAAATATTTTGGATATGGCTATTGATTGGTTGTCTTGCGGAATTGATCCGGATGAATCAACTATTTTTGTTCAATCAGATGTTCCTGAACATCTTGAGTTGTATATGTTTTTTTCATGCTTAACGCCGCTTGGTTGGCTTGAGCGAAATCCAACATACAAAGAACAGCTTCGGGAAATTAAAACCCGAGATTTGCATACTTATGGATTTTTAGGTTATCCTGTTTTGCAAGCTGCTGACATTTTACTTTATAAAGCTCAAGCTGTTCCGATTGGGGAAGATCAACTTCCGCATATTGAGTTAACCCGCGAAATTTCTCGTCGATTTAATCATATCTATAAAGCAAAAGTTTTTGAAGATTGCAAGGCAATCTTAACTAAGACTCCACGCTTGCTTGGTCTTGATGGACGTAAAATGAGTAAAAGTTATAATAATGCAATTAATCTTTCTGATTCAAAAGAAGTCATTGAAAAGAAAGTTATGACTATGATTACAGACTCAAGCCGAATTAAATTAACTGATCCAGGCCATCCAGATATTTGCAACGTGTTTAGTTATTATTCTGTTTTTGCTCCAGAGAAAAAAGATGAAGTTTGCGCGTGGTGCACAAAGGCTGAAAAAGGATGCACAGATTGCAAGCGAGGTCTTTCTTCTGAAATTTTAAAAGTGCTAAAGCCGATTCAGGAAAAAAGAAGTGAGCTTGTAAAAGATAAAGAAAAGGTTTTAGATATCTTGAAACAAGGAGCTATAGAAGCACGCGCGATTGCAAAAGAAACAATGGCAGAAATAAATGATAAGGTGTTTAAGAAATAATGAGTTATCGTATAAAACTTGAAGTTTTTGAAGGTCCACTAGATCTCTTGCTTTATTTAATCAAAAGAGACGAGCTAAATATTTATGATATTCCGATTGCGAAAATTACGGATCAATATTTGCAATATTTGGATATGATGCAGCTTTTGGATTTGGATACTGTTGGTGATTTTCTTGTGATGGCGGCAACATTAATGCAAATAAAATCTAAAATGCTTCTTCCTCCAGATCCAGTAGAAGTGGAGCAAGAGCAAGAAGATCCTCGAGATGAGCTTGTACGTCGATTATTGGAGTATAAAAAGTTTAAGGAAGCCGCCGAAACGTTGCACAAAAAAGCACTTGTTCGCCAAGATTTCTTTTCAAGAAATATTGATGAAGAAAAGGTTAAGGAATTAAAAGACGACGCAACTGAGGTTTATTTTGAGGCTAATTTGTTTGATTTAATTTCAGCATTTTCAAATGCACTGAAAAATATCCCAAAAGATGTTTTTTATGAAGTTATGAAAGAGGAGTATACGGTTGAGCAGAAGATTCATGATATTTTACACATCTTTTTAGATAAAACAAAAATTTTGCTTAATGAATTATTTGGTAAAGCAAGAAGTAAGGATGAAGTCATTGTAACATTCATGGCGATTTTAGAGCTTATTCGATTAAGAGAAGTCGTGGCAATGCAGCAAGGTGCTTTTGGCGAAATTGAAGTTATGCGTAATCGTGAGAATCTAGAGCCGAGTGAAAAGCATTATGAGGAGCAAGATGCGCCTGAGTCCTTTGATGAAGAGAATCAGGAAGTTTTCGCTGAAGACCAGGAAGCTTCTACTGAAGACCAGGAAGTTTTTGTTAAAAAACAAGAAGCTTCTATTGAAAATCAAGAAACCATTATCGAAGATCAAAATATTTCATGACAGACGAGAGAAGAAAATTAGTTTTTAATAGCGAAACTGAAGAAGATGCCGTTGTTAGTTTATCTTTGCGTCCTTCGAAGCTTGAGGATTTTGTTGGCCAAAAAGATTTAGTCGAAAGTCTTCGAGTTTCAATTCAAGCTGCAACGCAAAGAGGTGAGCCTATTGAGCATATGCTTTTTTCTGGTCCACCTGGACTAGGGAAAACGTCACTTTCGTATATCATTTCTCATGAGATGAGCTCTCGTATCACCGTTACATCAGGTCCTGCTATTGATCGTCCTGGTGATTTTATTGGTATTCTTACAAATCTTGAAAAAGGTGACATTCTTTTTATTGATGAAATTCATAGGCTTTCAAAGTCTGTTGAAGAGTTTTTGTACCCTGCCATGGAAAATTTTCAAATTGATTTTATTGTTGATAAAGGTCCTTATGCGAAAACAATTAAGTTTAATTTAAAACCGTTCACCTTGATTGGTGCAACAACGCGTAGTGGTCTTTTGGCATCTCCTTTGCGTGATCGATTTGGCATATTTCATCATTTAGATTTCTATAGAAATGAGGATTTAGCTCAAATTATCACTAATTCATCAAAAAAGCTTAATTTAAAGATTGCTTCAGAGGCTGCTTTGGAAATTGCAAGACGATCCAGGGGAACTCCACGTATTGCAAATCGATTGCTTAGAAGAGTTCGAGATTATACGCAAGTCAAAACAGATTTAAGCGAGATCACATGTGATGTTGTTGTAAAGGCAATGGAAACGCTTGGCATCGATACACAAGGTCTTGATGGTAAAGATCGAAAACTTCTTAATGTTATTTTAAAATATTATAATGGGGGTCCTGCTGGTGTAGATGCGATTGCAGCTACGCTTAATGAAGAAGTCGATACCATTGTTGATGTTGTCGAACCTTTTTTGCTTAAAAAAGGGTTTTTAAAACGAACTCAAAGAGGTCGTGAACTTACGGATAAAGCTCGAGATCATTTAAAGTCTTGCCCTTCAGAACAAAACGATCAAAAACAACTCTTTTAATTTCTCAAATGTTAAAAAAAATCTTTATATTCTTTATTGTAATATGTTTTTGTGCTGGATGTACCAGCTCAAGTCAATTGATTTTAGATGGTTTAACGGAAAATCAGATTGTTCGTGTTTCTGTTTTAGATAAGGCAAAAGAATTTTCATTAAAGGTTCGTGGATCTTTTTACATTAAAGATTTTCTAGCGGATACGACTTTAAAAGAGGAAAGAAATCTTAAAACTTCTAAAGTTTTTATAAATAATGATGGAATTCAAGTTGGTCTTTTTTATTGCAATTCAAAACATCTAAGAGTGACACCTTTTTTTGATTCAAGCATTTATGTTAACGGAATGCGTTTGAGAGGACAGCTTGATGTTTTGGTTGATGAAGAAGGCCTGTTAACAGTTATTAATATTATTAGGCTTGAAAAGTATATTAAGGGTGTTTTATATCGAGAAATTTCTGATCGTTGGCCGATAGAGGCGATTAAGGCGCAGGCTGTTGCTGCGCGAACATATGCTGTTTATATTAAAGAGAGAAATAAAAAACAATCATATGATTTAAGAAGTGATATTTATTCGCAGGTTTATGGAGGAAGAGATGCAGAGAGATATCGAACTAATCTTGGTGTTGATCGAACAAAAGGCTTAATCCTTCAGTACAAAGGTGCCGTGTTGCCAGCTTATTATCATGCGACTTGTGGTGGACGAACAGAAAGTGCGCAGGAGTTATGGAATCACGATATTGTTCCTTTGAGAGGTGTGAAATGTGATTTTTGTAGGAAATCGCCTCATTATTTCTGGAAAAAGAATATTCAACTTAAAACGATTCAAGATAAGCTTAATGAAAAAGGTTATGGTTTGTGGCTTATTAATGAAATTCGTATTCTTGAGAGAAACAATAGTGGACGTATTAAAATTTTAGAAATCAAGACAAGAGACAATAAGAAAATAGAAATATCGGGAAAAGATTTTCGTAATATTGTTGGACCTAATTTGATTAAGAGTAATAATTATACGATTAAAATGCGTGGATATTATGCTGATTTCTTTGGTAAAGGATGGGGGCATGGCGTTGGCTTGTGTCAGTGGGGTGCGAATTATATGGCTCGTAATTTTTATCGTTTTGATGAAATTTTAAATTATTATTATCCTGGGTCAGATATTGTTAGGTATAAATAGTTATGCAATTGAGTGATTTCGATTATGATCTCCCTGAAGACTTAATCGCGCAGTATCCTCTTAAGAAAAGAGATCATGCACGACTTCTTGTTCTCAACCGCAAGACTAAAGAAATCAAGCATGATTATTTTTATAATTTAAATAATTATTTGCCTCAAGAAAGTACACTTGTTTTAAATGATAGTAAGGTTGTTCCTGCTCGAGTTTTTGGTAAAAAAGAATTTGGAGGCAGAGAAGTTGAGATTTTTCTTCTCAAGGAATTATCTGACGGTTATAGTTATGAAGCTTTGATACGCCCACTTCGTAAAATCAAAGACGGAGAAAAGATTTTCTTTGAGGGTACGACGCTATATGCAACTCTTTCTGATCGAAAGAAAATGATTGTTTGTTTTAATCGAAAAGATGTAAGGCGACAATTTAGCAAGATTGGACATATTCCACTTCCGCCGTATATTAAGCGTTCGGATGAGAAGTCAGATCGAAAAGATTATCAAACGGTTTATGCTAAGAAGCAAGGTTCGGTGGCTGCTCCAACGGCAGGATTGCATTTTACAAAATCGTTTTTAGGTCAGCTAGAAAAAAATGGTCATTTGTTTAAGAAAGTTACTTTGCATGTTAACTATGGTACGTTTCGTCCTGTCGAGGAAGATGATATTGTTTCACACAAAATGCACAAAGAAGATTTTTTTGTAAGTCGAGCAACGTGGGATTCAATTTTAAAGTTAAAAAGTCAAGGTCGAAAAGTTGTTGCTGTGGGTACGACGAGTTGTCGCGTTTTAGAAACGATTGCAAAAACAAAAGATATTGAAGGAGCATCAGATTTATTTGTTTATCCAGGTTTTAAATTTAAAGTTGTTGATGCCTTGATAACTAATTTCCATCTCCCTAAAAGCACTCTTTTGATGTTAGTTTCTGGATTTGCAACTCGTGATTTAATTATGAAAGCGTATCGTCAGGCGATAAAAGAAAAGTATCGATTTTATAGTTATGGTGATTGTATGTTAATTCTTTAAGGAAAATTATGTTTACAATATTAAATCAAGATCAGAATACAAAGGCGCGAAGAGCAACGCTTAAAACATCGCATGGAGAAATTCAGACGCCATTTTTCATGCCCGTTGGAACGAGTGCAACTGTTAAGTCTTTGTCTAGTGAAGATTTGAAAGAGATTAATTCTCAGATTGTTTTATCGAATACGTATCATTTATTTTTGCGTCCAGGCATGGATATTATAAAGAATGCAGGAGGGCTTCATGGGTTTATGAATTGGAATAAACCTATTTTGACTGATAGTGGTGGATATCAAGTTTTTAGTCTTTCGCAATTCCGAAAGATCACTGATGATGGTGTAAAATTTCAATCTCATCTAGATGGATCAACTCATTTTTTAAGACCGGAAGATATTGTTTCGATTCAAGGTATTTTAGGTTCAGATATCATGATGCCGTTAGATGAGTGTGCTCCTTATCCTTGCGGGGAGAGACAAGCTAAAGAAGCTTTAGATCGCACGACTCTTTGGGCACGGCGCTCGAGAGAATTCTTTTTATCAAGTCCTTTGAAAGAAAAGCATTTTTTGTTTGGTATTGTTCAAGGTTCGAATTACAAAGACTTAAGAGAGCAATCGGCTAAAGAAATTGTTGATATTGGATTTGATGGGTATGCTATTGGCGGTGTTAGTGTTGGTGAGCCGATTGAGTTTATGTTTCATGCAATAAGTCAGGTTGAGCCATTTTTGCCTGAAGATAAGCCTAGATATGTCATGGGCATCGGTACTCCTGATCAAATCGTTAAGGCTGTTGGAAAAGGAATCGATATGTTTGATACATGCATTCCTACGCGGTATGGACGCAATGGATCAGCGTTTACCTCAAGGGGTCGGCTTGTTGTTCGAAATGCTGAATTTGCAAGTGATCTTCGTCCTCTAGATGATCAGTGTGATTGTTTTGTTTGTCGAAATCATTCGCGAAGCTATATTCGTCATTTGTATAATGCTAATGAAATCACAGGGCTTCATTTAATTTCCTATCATAATGTTTATTTCTATATAAAGTTAATGGAGCGTATTCGAAAAGCGATTGAACAAAATATTTATGATCAATTTCAAAAGGAGTTTTTGGCATGTTACGGTTCGACATTATAACAATTTTTCCAAAGAATTTTGATGCTGTTATCAACGATTCAATCTTAAAGCGAGCTCAAGATAAGAAAAAGGTTAAGATTGTTGTTCATGATTTGCGTGACTATACTTTAGATAAACATAAAAAAGTTGATGATCGGCCTTTTGGTGGTGGGCCAGGAATGGTTTTGCAGTCAGAGCCGATTTTTAGAGCTGTTAAGAAAATAAAAGGTAGGCGAAAAGTTAAGGTTTTATTGACAACGCCATCGGGAAAGACGTTTGTTCAAAAGAAGGCAAAAAGCCTTTCGAAAGAAAAGAATATTATTATTATTTGCGGGCACTATGAGGGTATTGATGAGCGCGTGCGAAAATGTTTAGTTGATGAATGTCTTTCGATTGGTGATTATGTTTTAACTGGTGGCGAAATTCCTGCGATGGTGTTGGTTGATAGTGTTACTAGGCTGATTCCTGGCGTTCTTGGTAAAGCTGAATCTCTTTGTGATGAGTCGTTTGAGAATGATTTGCTAGAATATCCGCATTATACAAGACCTGCAAATTTTAATGGCATGAACGTTCCAAATGTGCTATTATCTGGAAATCATCAAGACATAAAAGAGTGGCGAAAACAACAGGCTGTTACAAGAACAAAGAAATATCGCCCAGATTTGTTAAAATAAAGCTGTTTTAAAGGGGGTTCACATGATTAAAGACATTGGAAAAACACTTACAAATGTTGAGGGTAAATACAAAAAAGATTTACCAGAATTTGCTGTTGGTGATACGGTTAAAATGATGATTAAAGTTGAAGAAGGAGATAAGGTTCGTCGTCATCCTTTTGAGGGTACTGTTATTCGAAAAACAGGCCGAGGAGTTAAAGGAACTTTTACTTTACGAAAGATTTCTTTTGGTGAAGGCGTAGAGAGGACATTTCCTTTAAGCTCACCGCTTATTGAAAGTCTAAATGTTTTACAAAAAGGCATTATTAAGCGAGCAAAGCTTTATTATCTAAGGGGACGCGTTGGAAAAGCGGCTCGTGTTAAGAAGGCAAAATAATTCTTGTTTATCAACTCTTGATCCTATCCGTTCATGCTGTCCTACGAACATGAAGCAAAAAAACAAGGTTTTGAATCAATCATTGGCATTGATGAGGCAGGGCGTGGCCCTTTAGCTGGTCCTGTCGTTGCCAGCGCTGTTTTGCTCAAAACTTATGATTTCGATTCAAAGATTAAAGATTCAAAAAAAATGACGGCTCGTCAGCGCCAGATTGCCTATAGTGAAATTTTAAATAAAGCTTATGTGGGTATAGGATTAAGCGATGCAAAGCTGATTGATCACATCAACATCTTACAAGCAACTTTTCACGCTATGACATTAGCTGTTGAAGATCTTATTAAAAAGCTAGATGACAAGAGAGATCTTTCCGATCAAGCTAAAGAAAAAATGTGTCTTTTGATTGATGGAAACATGTTTAAGAGTCACCTTCCGATTAAATATCAAACTATTGTTAAGGGTGATTCGTTAAGTCTTTCGATTGCTTGCGCATCTATTATGGCTAAAGTGACAAGAGATAGCATGATGGAAAAGTATGACGAAATGTTTCCAGAGTATGATCTCAAGTCTCACAAAGGATATCCAACGGTTGCACATAAAGAAAAGATTAAGGAATTTGGCCTTTCTCCGATACATCGAAAAACATTTAAATATTGGTAAGAAATGAATATTAGGCGTAATCAGATTGGTAAAGAGGGTGAAGACCTAGCTCAAGAATTTCTAATTCAAGAAAATTATAAGATCTTGGAAAGAAATTATCGTAACCTCTTAGGAGAGATTGATTTTATCGCCGAGCATAAAAGTGTCATTTGTTTTATTGAGGTCAAAACAAGAACCGATGATCAAAAGGGATCGCCTTTAGAGGCCGTGACACCAAGAAAGCAGAAGAAGATTTCACAGGTTGCATTAAGCTATTTGAAAGAGACAAATAGAATTGATTCTCAGGCACGTTTTGATGTTGTTTCTATTTTGAAATTTTCTGATGAGAAGCCAGAAATTGAACTTGTTGAGGATGCTTTTGGTTTGTCAGAGCCATATTCTTATTAAATATTAATATTAATAAATAGTAGAAGACAATTGAAAAATAGAAGAAATTGCGTTATTATAATCTCAATCATTTCGATTACTAAAATTTACAGATAGTTGTAAACATCCAACATGACACAGTATAAAACATATTCAATATCGAAATATCTTGATTGTCTTTCGTCTAAAGATCCTGCTCCGGGCGGAGGTTCAGCAGCTGCATTAGTTTCTGCAACAGGCACAAGTCTTGTTTCAATGGTTGCGCAGTATTCTGTAGGACGTAAGCAGTCTAAAGCTGTTGAGGCAAAAATTAAAAAGATTTTAAAGGAAAGCGATAAAATTCGAAAGCGTCTTTTAATTCTAATTGATTTAGATGCTCAAGCGTATTTAGAAGTTGTTAAGGCTCGAAAAAAAACACTTGCTCAGCAAGAGAAGGCTAAGAAAAAAGCTTGTGATGTTCCAATGGAAATTTGTCGTTTATCTTATGCCGCAATTCAGCTAACACCATTTTTGGTTGAGAAGGGTAATCCTTATTTGTTGAGTGATGTTAAATGTGCGATTGAGATGTTGCTTGCTGGTTTCCAGTCGGCGATTGCCAATATTGAAGCAAATCAGTAATTATAAAAGAGGTTTTATGAGTGCTCAGTTATTAGATGGAAAAATTCTTGCAAAGAAGCTAAAGGAGTCTCTTCGTTTAGAGATTGCTGACTTGAAATCTGAAACAGGCAAGGTTCCGGTTGTTGTTAATATTATGATCAGCGATGATCATGCAGCATGCGCTTATGCGAAGTCACAGCAAAAAGTTGCTGAATTTGTTGGAATTGATTATCGACTTGATATTTTAAAAAAGAGCATTACTCAGGATGACCTTTCAGAGCATATTGAACAATTAAATGAAAATCCTGAAGTTAATGGAATTATGGTGCATAAACCAGTGCCAGAGCAAATTAACCATCAGGTTGCTTCAAATTGTATTGATATGATCAAAGATTTAGAAGGTGTTAATATTGGAAATATCGGAAAAATGTTGCTTGGCCAGACAAATATTATTCCATGCACACCTGCAGCAGTCATGGAGCATATTAAGTCAACAGGGGTTGATCTGAAGGGAAAAGAAGTCGTTGTTGTGGGCCATAGTGAGATTGTTGGAAAACCGTTGAGTCTTTTATTGCTTCAAGAAATGGCGACTGTAACAGTTTGTCATGTTGCTACAAGTCAGGCAGGAAAACTTGTTGATCATATTGCACGGGCTGATGTTTTGATTGTAGCTGTTGGAAAGGCAAGCTTGATTAAAGGCGAATGGATTAAGAAAGATGCTATTGTTATTGATGTTGGTATTAATCAGGTAGATCAAAAAGTTGTTGGAGATGTTGAGTTTGATGTCGCTAAAGAAAGGGCGTCATTTATTACGCCAGTTCCTGGAGGAGTAGGGCCAGTAACTGTTGTCATGCTAATGAAAAATGCATTTGAAGCGTTTAAGCTGCAAATAAAGGATGGTTTGACTTTATGAAAAAGATTGTTTTGATTGGTAATTCTTTTATGAGCATTGCAGCAATCGAAGAGATTCGTGCTTATGATACAGAGAGCGAAATTGTTCTTTTTTGTCCAGAGAACATTTTGCCTTACGACAGAGAGCGATTACCGTTAATCTTAAATAATACTTTTTCGATTAAAGATATTTATTGTCAGCAGAAAAATTATTTTGATGAAAAGAATGTTCGCGTTATATTAGACAAAAAGATTATTAAGATTCACCCTAAGAGAAAGCGTCTTATTTTTGATAATAAAGAACAAGAATCTTTTGATGTTTTAATTATTGAAGATTCTGGATCTGTTGAGCCTGCAGATGTTAAGGGTGCAAAGAAGCAAGGTGTATTTTTACTTCATCAAGCAGAAGAAGTTGATCAGGTTTTAAAAGCTGAATCTTTATCAGATGTTATTATTATTCAGCCGCAAAGCCTTGCTATGCTTCAGATTGCAATTTGTCTTAAGAAATCAAATAAAGAAGTTATTGTTGTTTCTCAAGACAATTCATTGTTTTCAGATAGCATTTCTCTAGGAGCTGCAGATTTCTTAGAAAAACATTTAAAAAGTCTGGGGATTCGTGTTATTACGAACAACGCAATTGTTGAAGTTTTAGGTGAAAGCGAAGCTAAAGCAGTTCGGCTTAAGACGGGCAAGGTTCTTGAGAGTCAGCTCGTGATTTTAGAAAAGGCTAAAAAGAGTTTATCGCTTTTTTCTTTAGACGAAACACTTGCTGAAAGAAATAATTTTTATACAAAATTTGAAGACATCTTCATAGATAGCGATGTTGAAATTTCAAACAAAGAGAAAGATTCAGAAGAGTTTTTAAGAGAGTCAATTGCTTCTTATGAAAAAGGAAAAATGATTGCCTCAGCGATTTTAGGCTCTGATCAGATATATAAGAAATCATTTAACAAAAAAGATCTCATGTTTGATTCCTTGCGGATGGTTGTTCTCGGGGATCTAGGCCTTAAGGACGCGATTGAGTACGAAGAAATTGATCGATTGAAACAATCCTATAGGAAGATTTTTATATTGGATGATGTTATTAAAGGTGTGGTTTTAATTAATTCTGATTGCGAATTGTTAAAAATTGAGGGCATGATTAAAAATGAAATAAATATTTCACAATTAACTGGCCATGTATTAAGATTAAACTATAGCGTTGAGTCAGCAATCGTAGAAAATGTTAATTGCAATTTAACCGAGCAAATTCAAGAGCCGATTGATTCTAAGGATAATCCGCTAGAACCTAGTGAAGAGTTTGAGCCTAACCTCCAAAACGATATGTCTAACCCGGAATATTAAAATACTTGTCAATATGAAGAAAATATATTATCCTATGTGTATCTATACATCGCCTATGAGAATCTTTTCCTTAATCCTTGCCTTATTATTTGTTTCTATTATTTTTCATAACGAAGCTTTTGCGTACAACAAAGAGTTTGAGAAATATCGAGAGGAAGGACTTCGTGCGCAGCAAGAGGGGCTTCTTCAGGAAGCTTTGAACGATTATAATCGTGCTATTGAAGTCGATTCGACAGATCCAAGAATTTACAATGATATGGGTGTTGTTTATGAACGCATGGGTAATTTGTATGAAGCTAAGCGAAATTATTTAAAAGCGCTTGAAATTAATGAACATTTTCTTCCTGCTTGTTCAAATTTGGCGTATCTTTATAAAAAGCAGGGTGACTTCTTAACATCAATAAAATATTTTAGAAAACGTATGAAACTGGGTGGGCCAAAAGATCCTTGGACTTTGGAAGCTGCTGATCAGCTTAGACAGTTAAGCGAGTTTTCGCCAGAACTAAAAAGATGGATTATGGCTATTGAAACAGATCTGCTTTCCCAAGAGATTAAAGACGTATCCAATGTTCTTGCTGAAGTTGAACAAAAAAGATTTGGTCAACAAGTTGTAGATATAAAGAAATATGTTGAACAGGCTCAAAGCCTTGAGCAAGATGGTTTGCATAAGGCTGCGTTAGCCGAGTGTGATCGAGCCGTGTCACTTGATCCTTATAATCAGAAATTAATGGAATATCGTAAAAGTATTATTTTAAAAATAAAGGCGGAGGAGATTAGAAGTAAAGTAAACACGGCGTTAAAAAGTTTAGAGTCTGGAGACACCGATTCCTCAGAAAAAGAATTTCGAAAGATACTTACCAATTTCCCAAGATAACAAATCAACTTTCTTTTATATATAAGATATTACAAACAATCATTATAAATCCTTAATCAGATGCCAAAATCTCGTCTTTTTCTAATTGATGCACATGCCCTTTGTTATCGATCGTTCTTTGCTGTTAAGAGCTTAACGACAAGCTATGGGCAGCCTACAAATGCTGTTGTAGGGTTCTTAAATACGTTGAAAAAGATTTTAAAAGACTACAAGCCTGAATATATTGTGGCATGTTTTGATGTTGGAAAGAAAACGCATCGACAAGAAAAGTTTTCAGAGTATAAAGTTCATCGACCATCAATGCCAGATGATTTAATTAGCCAAATCCCTTTAATTAAGCAGCTTATTCTGGCGCATAATATTCCGGTTTTTGAGCTTGAAGGATTTGAAGCTGATGATTTGATTGCAACGATTTCAAGAAGCGCAGCAAAAAAAGATGTTGAGGTTGTCATCGTCAGTGGCGACAAAGATATGGTTCAGCTTTTAGATAAGAATATTAAGATTTTTGATTATCGAAAGAATCAGATTATTGATCAAGAGCAGGCTCATGATATATATGGGTTTGAGCCAAAGAAAATTGTTGATTTTATAGGTTTGGCAGGAGATAAGACAGATAATATTCCAGGTGTTATGGGTGTTGGTAAAGTTACGGCAACTCGGCTAATTCAATCCTTTGGGGATCTTGAAAATATTTTAGACAACTTGGATCAGCTAAAGTCACAGAAGATAGCAGAAAAAATACGCGATCAAAAAGATCAAGCTATTCTGAGCAAAGAGCTTGCTGTTTTAGACGATGATGTTCCAATTGATTTTAAATTAGATAATGCTAAAAAGATAGATCCAGACAATGAGCAATTATTTAAATTATTCCAAAAATTAGAATTTCGAAAACTTGCTGAAGAAGTTAGTGCGCCACAAGATCATACGAAGCCAGTTTTAGTAAAAACAATTGAGAGTAAAAAGGATTTTGATGTTCTTTGTCAGGCGATAAAAAAGAATAAGGTTTTTTCTTTTGTTGTTATGCAAAAAGAAGAAGATTTGCTTAATTCTGTTGAAATGATGTTAAGCCTTGAGGCGTCATGTTCGTTCTTGATTAATGATGGTGATATAAATAATCTCAAAGAAGTTTTTGAATCAACTGATATTGTTAAAGTTTGTTATAACTTTAAGAAGGATTTGAAATTCTTGTTTGAACGTGATATCGATTTAAACGGCGAGATTTTTGATGTTCTTTTAGCAGGATATCTTCTTGAGCCAACTCAATCGAATAATGATATTGCGTCATTGCTATGGAAGCATCTTAAGATATCATTCTCAGAAAAGAATGATATCGCTTCTCAGGCAGGATACTTGATTGATTTATTTATGGCACTTAAAAAAGAGCTTGATGATAAATCTCTTTTTAAATTATTTAAGGAAATCGAAATTCCATTAGCTCGTGTTTTGTTTTCCATTGAGCAGGAAGGTGTTTGTTTGGATGTGAAGTTTTTAAACAAGCTTTCATCGAGCATGAGCAAGAAGACAAAAGCTTTGACAGGAGAAATTTATAAGATTGCAGGGGAAGAGTTTAATCTAAATTCTCCTAAACAATTGAGTCATATTTTGTTTGAGAAATTAAAGCTACCTGTTATCAAAAAGACAAAGACTGGATTCTCAACCAATGAAGACGTTTTGCATAGGCTTGCTGAAAAGCATGAGCTGCCAAATTTAATTTTGAGTTATCGTCAGTTGGCAAAATTGATATCGACTTATGTCGATGCATTGCCTAAGTTGGTTGACCCAAAGACATCGCGAATACATGGCGAGTTTGATCAGACAGGAACTGAGACGGGACGACTGAGTTCAAGAAATCCAAATTTGCAGAATATTCCTATTCGAACAGAATTTGGTCGCCAGATACGAAAAGCATTTATTCCAAGAGATAGTAATCATATTATTATTTCTGCGGATTATTCACAAATTGAGTTAAGGATTCTTGCACATTTGTCAAAAGATGAGGCTTTGATCAGTGCATTTAAGAATGATCAAGACATCCATGCGTTTACGGCGAGTTCTATTTTTAATGTCAAAGAAGCTGATATCGATACTGAAATGAGAATTCAGGCTAAAAGAGTTAATTTTGGGATTGTTTATGGAATAAGTGCGTTTGGATTAGCTAAGGATTTAGGTGTTAATCAGCTTGAAGCGCAAGATTTTATAGATAAATATTTCTTACGTTATCCTGATGTTTTAAAATTTATGCAAAGTGAGATTGAAAAGGCAAGAGAAAATGGATTTGTTTTAACGCTTTTTAATCGACGACGATATATCCCTGAAATTCATAGTGACAATATGATGATCCGTCAATTTGCTGAAAGACAGGCAATCAATACTCCAGTTCAAGGATCGGCGGCAGATTTAATTAAATTGGCTATGATTAATGTTCAAGAAGCTATTGAGCGAAATAAATTGAAATCAAAGATAACGATTACAGTTCATGACGAGCTTGTTTTTGATGTGTTAAAAAGCGAGAAAGACGAGATGATTCATTTGATCAAAGAAGAAATGGAAGGTCCATTAAAGCTATCTGTTCCTATTAAGGTTAGCATAAAGGCAGGTAATAATTGGCTTGAAACGAAGGAGGTTATTGTTTGAAAGTAATCTTTTGCTCATCAGAGGTAATGCCGTTTGCAAAAACAGGGGGAATGGCTGATGTTGCTGGGTCTTTGCCTATAGCATTAAAGAATGACAATGTTGATATCTCTATTGTGATGCCGTTGTATCAGTGTGTTGATCAAAAGGCGTTTTCTTTGAAGCCTGTTACAAAAAATGTTCTTAAAGGAAAATTAGACAATGTTGATATTTATTTTATTAAAAATGATAAATATTTTTCTCGTGTAGGACTTTATGGAGATTCCAAAGGAGATTATTCAGATAATTTAGAACGATTTTCATTCTTTTGTAAAAAGACGCTCGATTTTCTAAAGGAAGCTAATTTAAAGCCTGATGTTTTGCATTGTAATGATTGGCAGACAGGATTGATTTCTATATATTTGAAAAGTATTTTTGCTAGAGACGAATTTTTCGCCGGAACAAAAACAATCTTAACAATTCATAATTTAGCTTATCAGGGAGTTTTTAAATCAAAAGAATTTTCAAATACAGGATTAGATGTATCCTTAAATAGTTCTGATGCGTTGGAATTTTATAATCAAATCAATTTGCTTAAAGGTGGAATTGTTTTTAGTGACATCATAACAACTGTAAGCCCTCAACATGCTAAAGAAATTCGAGAAAAAGAATTTGGCTGCGGTCTCGAAGGTGTTATCAATCACCGAGGAGATCATGTTTATGGAATTTTAAATGGCATTGATGTCGATACTTGGAATCCAGAGAAAGATGAGATGATTGCTAAGCAATATTCTGCACATCGACCTTTGGGCAAGAAAGAAAATAAAAAAGCTCTGCAAGAGCTTTGCGGTTTTGAAGCAAGAGAGGATGTTCCTCTTTTTGGATTCGTGGGAAGGCTTTCAGCGCAAAAGGGTATTGATTTATTGTCGCAGGCGTTACCCGAGATTTCAAAAATGGATATTCAAATTATTTTTCAAGGAGTTGGAGAGCAAAAATATATTGATATGTTGAATGCTTTTCAGAAAAAATATCCAAAGAAGATTTCGATTCAAATTAAGTTTGATGAAGTTTTAGCACATCAAATTTATGCAGGATCAGATTTATTTTTAATTCCATCCGTCTATGAGCCTTGTGGGTTAAGTCAGATGATTAGTTTTCGATACGGCACAGTACCTGTGGTTTATACGACTGGTGGTTTAGTTGATACGGTTATGCCAATTTGTGAAAAATCAAAGAAAGGTGATGGATTTGTTTTTTCATCATACGATAAAGATGCTGTACTGAAAGCATTTCAGTCTGCTGTTGAGATGTATGCAAAAAAGAATATTTTTGATGATTTGATTTCCAGGATTATGAAATATGACTTTTCTTGGGCAACTTCAGCTCATGAATACAAAAAGATTTATAGCGCATGAATGTGATAGGTATTACAGGAAGCATGGGAAGCGGCAAGACAACAGCTGCAGATTTCTTTAAAAAAAGGGGGATCAAAGTTTTTGATGCGGATAAAATTGCAAAAGATTTAATTCGCCCTGGTCAACCATGCTTTAATCTTATTGTGCGTTATTTTGGATCTGAGATTTTAATAGGAAATGAAATTGATCGAAAAAAGATGGCAGGTATTGTCTTTAGAAGCAAAAAACATTTGAATAAACTTTGTTCAATTGTTCATCCTGAGGTTATTCGAGTTATAAAGAAAGAAATTAGAAAGGCGAAATCAAAAAAGAATATTGTTTTAGACGTACCGCTTTTATATGAATCAGGAATAGATAAGTTGTGCGATGTTGTTATAGTTGTTCGTTCTACACAAAGTCAACAAGTTGAGCGTGTTCACAAGAAAACAGGCCTTGCGAAATCAGAAATTTTAAGACGTATTCGTATGCAAATGCCAATTCAGGCAAAGATGCAAAGGGCCGATTATATCATAGATAATAGAAAAACTTTAAATCAAACAAAAATACAAGCTGAGGATTTATGCAAAAAAGTTCTGAACAAGTGAAAAGAGGAGAAAATAAAATGGCAAAACCAGCCAATAAAAACACAGATAAGCTTTTTATCGATGAGTTGAAAGATATGAAGATGTCTGAGCTTACGCAAATTGCAAAGGAAATGAAGATTGCTGATCTTAGTGGCATTAAGAAGCAAGATTTGATTCTTAAGATTCTTCAGGCTCAAGCTGAAAAAGAGGGATTGATGTTTGGCGCTGGAACCTTAGAGGTTTTATCTGAAGGTTTTGGTTTTTTAAGAAATTCAAATTATAATTATCTTCCGTGTCCAGATGATATTTATATTTCGCCATCACAAATTCGCAAGTTTAATTTAAAAACTGGGGATAATGTTAGTGGTCAGATTCGCCCGCCGAAAGAGGGGGAGAAATATTTTGCTCTTCTTAAGGTTGAAGCTGTTAATTTTGAAAGTCCAGAAAAATGTAAGGATAAGATTCTTTTTGACCATTTAACACCTTTATATCCACAAGATAGATTTTTGCTTGAGACAACACGTGAAGAAGTTTCAACGCGTGTTATGGATTTGCTTTCTCCTCTTGGAAAAGGACAAAGAGCGTTGATTGTCGCTCCTCCTTATAGTGGAAAAACTGTTTTGATGCAGAAGGTTGCCAATGCGATTACGCAAAACCATCCTGATGCTATTTTGATTGTTTTGCTTATTGATGAGCGACCAGAAGAAGTTACGGATATGCAAAGAAGTGTTAAGGGTGAGGTTGTTGCCTCGACTTTTGACGAACCGGCAGAGCGTCATGTTCAGATTGCAGAAATTGTTTTAGAGAAGGCAAAGCGATTAGTTGAACATAAGAGAGATGTTGTTATCCTTCTTGATAGTATTACACGCTTAGCCCGTGCGTATAACACTGTTGTTCCGCATAGTGGAAAGATTTTATCTGGTGGTGTGGACTCAAACGCATTGCATAAGCCAAAAAGATTCTTTGGTGCTGCTCGTAATGTTGAAGAAGGTGGAAGCTTAACGATCATTGCAACAGGTTTAGTTGATACAGGAAGTCGCATGGATGAGGTTATCTTTGAGGAATTCAAAGGAACTGGCAACATGGAGCTTCAGCTTGACCGAACGCTGTTTCAGCGTAGAATATATCCTGCAATCGACATTAAAAGGTCTAATACAAGACATGAGGAACTTTTGATACCAGAAAATGATTTACAGAGAATCTGGCTTCTTCGAAAAGCTCTTAATGATCTTAATTTAGCGGAAGCAATGGATCTTTTGATTGCAAAGTTAAGAAGGTTTAAATCAAATTCAGAATTTTTAGATAACATGAACAAAGCTGACTAATTAATTAGGAGATAAAAAATAATGAAAAAAGAAACACATCCAAAATACGAAGAAACAACGATTGCATGCGCATGTGGTGAGCTTATCCATACGCGATCAACAAGGAAAAATATCCATGTTGAAATTTGCTCAAAGTGCCATCCATACTTTACAGGTGATAAGAAGTTTGTTGATACAGCAGGACGAATTGATCGATTTAAGAAACGTTATTCGAAAAAGAATAAATAAGTGCATCTATGAATCTTGATAAAATCAAGAAAGCTCAAGATCGATATAAAGAGCTTGAACAGCTTTTAGCTGATCCTGATGTTTTTGCAGATAACAAGAAATATCAATCTCTTGCAAAAGAGATTTCTGATCTTACAGAGCTTGTTTCTATCTCAAATCAATACCAAAAGTATGTTGATCAAAAGAAAGATCTTGAAGATCTTTTAAAGGAAAAACATGATCAAGAGTTTGAGCAATTAGCGCTTATTGAGCTTAAAGATTTAGATGGGCAGATCAAAAGCTTAGAGACAGTTCTTCATAATATTCTTAATCCTAAAATACATGAAAAGGATCGAGACATCATTATGGAAATTCGCGCTGGTACAGGTGGTGCTGAAGCTGCGCTTTTTGCTGGTGATCTTTATCGAATGTATAGCAAATATGCTGCGATTAAGAATTGGAAATTTGATCTTATGAATAGTCATCCAGCTGAGGCTGGTGGCTTTAAAGAAATTGTTTTTGGCATTAAAGGAAAAGGTGCTTGGAAGCGTTTAAAATTAGAAAGCGGAGCACATCGGGTGCAACGCGTTCCGACTACGGAAGCTTCAGGGCGTATTCATACTTCTGCCGCAACAGTTGTTGTTTTATCTGAGCCCGAAGAAGTTGAGCTTAACATTGATCCTAAAAATCTTAAGATTGATGTTTTTCGTGCATCAGGGCCAGGTGGTCAAAGTGTCAACACGACGGATTCAGCTATTCGCATTACACATCTTCCGACAGGCGTTGTTGTTATTTGTCAAGACGAGCGATCACAATTAAAAAATAAAATGAGGGCAATGCGTGTTTTACGTGCTCGAATTTTAGACCGCCTTCAACAGGAAAGTGCAAACAAAGAATCTCAGGAAAGAAAAGCAAAGGTTGGCACTGGAGATCGAAGCGAAAAGATTCGCACGTATAACTTTCCAGATCGTAGAATTACGGATCACCGCATTGGCTTTACAACGCATCAGCTTCCTGGTGTTTTGGATGGGAATTTTGACGAGATTGCAGATGCTCTTATTTTGGCTGAAGAAGAAAATGAGAATGAATAATGAATGAACAGGAATTGATTTTAACGTCTGTTTTAAAGTGTCAGCGAGTTGATTTGTATGCTAAAGATATCGATATGTCTGATTCGCAAAAACAAGAAATTCAGAAAATTAAGGATCGACGTCTTTTGGGAGAACCTGTTCAATACATTTTAAATTCGAGTGATTTTATGGGAGATCCTTTTTATGTGGATTCAAATGTTTTAATTCCTCGTCCAGAAACAGAGATTTTAGTTGAGTCTATTTTAAACAAAATTGAGAATGAAAAATTAAAGAATATACAGATTTTAGATATAGGAACGGGAAGCGGAAATATTATTATAAGTTTAGCGAAACGAATTGAGAGTGCGAACTTTGTTGCTATGGATATTTCTAAAAAAGCTTTGGCTGTCGCACAGCGTAATGCTAAACATCACAATGTTGAAGCTAAAATAAATTTCATTTCTCGGGATATTTTAATAAATCAAGAATGTTTAGAATGGAATAAAAAGTTTGATATAATAATATCAAATCCACCGTATGTTCGTTCAGATGATATTGCTGGTTTATCAAGTGAAGTTCAGAATGAACCTCGACTTGCTTTAGATGGTGGAGATGATGGTCTTAAATTTTACAGAGTGATTGCTAAGAAATCTACTAATTGGTTATCGGATCGAGGCGAGGTTTTTTTAGAAATTGGAGATGGTCAGGAAAAAGATATTGAATCAATTTTTTGTGCTGACAAATCTTTTGTTTTAAAGAAATCTATTAATGATTATATGAATATGAACCGTATTTTGATTTTGGAGAAAACACATGCATAAAATAGTCATTGAGGGTGGAAGACGATTAAAAGGCGAAGTTAATGTTAGCGGGGCAAAAAATTCTGCTTTGCCAATTATGGCGGCAACGCTTTTGACAGATGATGCGTGTATTATTCGAAATGTACCAAAGTTACGTGATACAGAGACAATGGTAAAGCTTCTAGAATCTTTAGGGAAAAACGTTGATGTCAGGGGTAATATTGTTAAGGTTTCTTCTAGGGGGCCTTTAAAAGATACAGCGTCTTACGACCTTGTTTCAACAATGCGTGGTTCTTTTTGCGTCTTAGGGCCCTTGCTTGCAAAATTAAAACGTGCGAAAGTTTCTTTGCCGGGTGGATGTGTTATTGGCGTTAGACCTGTTGATCTGCATCTTAAGGGACTCAAAGCTTTAAATGCAAAGATTGAAGTTGAAAACGGATATGTTTTAGCAAGAACGACAAAGCTCAAAGGAGCTCGAATTTATTTAGGTGGAGTTTTTGGTTCTTCAGTTTTGGCAACGGCAAATATTTTAATGGCAGCTGTTTTGGCTGAAGGCGTTACAATCATCGAACCTGCAGCGTGCGAGCCAGAGATTGAAGATTTGGCTAATTTCTTGATTCAGATGGGAGCTAATATCCAAGGTCAGGGTACGCCAAGATTGACTGTTATTGGTGTTAAAAAACTTCACGGAACAGATCATCGTATTATCCCTGATCGCATTGAAGCAGGAACTTTCATTTTGATGGGAGTTGCAACAAAAAGCGATATTCTTGTACGTGGCGCTTGCCAAGATCACCTTTTGGCATTGATTGATACTCTAGAGAACGCTGGTGTAAAGTTTGAATTTACCGAAGATACAATTCGGGCAAAAGTGATAACAGACATTTTGCCAACAAGCATTACAACATATCCTTATCCCGGTTTTCCTACGGACTTGCAAGCGCAATTTATGGCATTGATGGCGCTAACTCCTGGTGTGAGCGTTATTACAGATAAGGTTTATCCAGATCGATTTATTCATATTGCAGAACTTAATCGTATGGGCGCAAATATTAGACGAGAGGGAATGAATGGAATCATTCAAGGTGTAAAAACAATTTATGGTGCCCCTGTTATGGCGTCAGATCTAAGGGCTTCAGCTGCACTTGTTATTGCTGGTCTTGCGGCAAAAGGAACGACTGAGATCCAACGTGTTTATCATCTTGAAAGAGGATATGAAAATCTTGAAAAGAAATTAATTGCTCTTGGGGCAAAGATTTCAAGGAAGAAAAGTAAGATATGATTTTAATGATCGATAATTATGATTCGTTTACATATAATCTTGTTCAATATTTTGGTGAGCTTGGTGCAAATCTTGAGATTTTTCGAAATGATAAAATTACAATTTCAGAAATTAAGAAAAAGAAGCCAAGTCGTATTGTGATTTCTCCTGGACCAGGTCGACCAGAAAATGCTGGCATTTCAATTGAGTTGATTGAACAATTTTCTTCTAAAATTCCTATTTTAGGTGTGTGCTTAGGACATCAAGCTATTGGATCTGCATTTGGAGGGAAAATTATTCATGCCAAGAAATTAATGCATGGAAAAACATCTCTTATTTATCATAATGGCGAAGATATTTTTAAAGGTTTGACAGATCCATTTGAGGCAACGCGATACCATTCTCTAGTCATTGATCCAAAAAAATTACCTAAATGTTTAGAAGTTATAGCACAAACTCAGGATAAAGAAATTATGGGTATTCGTCATAAACAGTTTCCGCTTTGGGGTGTTCAGTTTCATCCAGAATCTATTTTAACTAAAGAGGGAAAATCTCTTTTAAATAATTTTTTATCTCTTTAATCTACCGATGAATCAATATATTCAAAAAATAAGAAATGGTGAAAATTTAAGCTCAGAGCTTATGCAATCTGCGATGAAGGAAATTATGTCCGGAGAAGCTTCTCCTGAGGATTTATCTTCGCTATTATTAGCGTTAAGAGAAAAGGGTCCTAGCGTTGAAGAAATTACTGGTGCGGCTTTAGCTATGCGCCAATTTTCAATTAAAGTTAATAGTGATCAGTATAAAAATATTTTAGATACGTGTGGAACCGGAGGTGACAAGCTTGGCACGTTTAATATTTCAACAGTTTCAGCATTTGTTGTCGCTGGTGCTGGTGGGATTGTTGCAAAGCATGGGAATCGATCGGTTTCTAGTAAATGTGGAAGCGCTGATGTTTTAGAAGAGCTTGGCATAAATGTGCAGATGGATGTAAACCGTTTAAGTGATTGTCTTGATAAAGTTGGGATTGCTTTTTTATTTGCACAAAAACTGCATCCGGCGATGAAATATGCGGCTCCTGTACGTAAAAATCTTGGTGTTGAAACAATCTTTAATATTTTAGGTCCACTTACAAATCCTGCGAATGCAACACATCAAATGATGGGAATTTATGACGAAAACTTTGTTGAACCAATGGCTCATGTTTTAAAGAATCTTGGACTTAAAAAGGCACTTGTTGTTCACGGTATTGATGGACTTGACGAAATTACAACAACAGCAAAAACGTTTGCAAGCGAATTTGATGGACATGAAGTTAAAAATTACATTATTTCTCCCGAGAAATATAATATTAAGTATGCGTCATTAGAGGATATCGTTGGAGGAGGTCTTAAGGTTAACGCTGAAATTGTAATGGCTATTTTAAATGGAGAAAAAGGATCAAGAAGAGACATTGTTGTTTTAAATGCAGGTTATGCATTATATATTGCCGATATTGCAGAAAGTGTTGAAAAAGGTATTGAGATTGCTCGTCAGTCAATTGATTCAGGTAAAGCTTTGAGTAAGCTTAAACTTTTAAAAGAGTACACAAATCAATAATGAATGATTTTCTTAAAAAAATTCTATCTCATAAAAAAGGTTTAATTGAGAAAAAAAGAGCTTTCTATGACAATCTTAAAAATAAGCTTCAAGGGGGAGATCATTCGCGCTATTCACTCTTTAAGAGAATTATATCTCACCCAGGAGAAGTTAATTTAATCGCAGAAATTAAAAAAGCTTCTCCATCAAGAGGGCTTATTTGTAAAGAATTCAGCGTGCCAGGGCTGGCTCGAAAATATGTGAATAGCAAAGCGGTTGCTATATCAGTTGTGACGGAAGAAAAGTTTTTCCTCGGGAAACCTCCGTATGTTCGCGATGTTTCAGAATATTTTAAAGTTCCGGTTTTAGCTAAGGATTTTTTTGTTGATGAGGTGCAAGTTTATGAAGCATTCGCTCATGGCGCGAGTGCGATTCTTCTGATTGTAGCGATTTTAAGTGATGATGAAATAAAGAGTTTGAGTAAGATTGCAGAAGGTCTTGATATGGATTGTCTTGTTGAAGTTCACGACGATCAAGAGCTTGGTCGTGTTATTGATCTTGGGTGCAGTATTATAGGAATTAATAACCGAAACCTTAAAACATTTGAAGTTGATTTCTCAACATGTGAAACTTTGATTCCAAAAATTCCAAAAGATCGAATTATCGTTGCTGAAAGTGGAATTAAAACGCATGATCAAATTGAAAAACTTAAAACCTTAGGTGCTCATGCGGTTTTGATTGGAGAAACATTTTTGCGATCAGGAAATGTTGAAGAAAAAATAAAAGAGGTTATGCATGGTTCGAATTAAAGTCTGCGGATTAACAAATAAAAAAGATGCTTTAGCCGTTGTTAATTTAGATGTTTGGGCTGTTGGATTTATTTTTTATAAAAAGAGTTCACGATATGTTGAGCCTAAAGATGTCAAAAAGATTATTGATGCGTTGTCATCTAAGACGCTAACTGTTGGTGTCTTTGTTAATCAAGAAGAGCAAGAGATCAATGATATTGTTAAAACTTGCGGTCTAAAAGCTGTTCAGTTTCATGGTGATGAAACACCAAAAGAATGCATGAAAATTAAAGGTGTTAAAACGATAAAAGCTATTCGTGTTAAAAATAAAAAGGATATCTTAAAAGCTGCAAAATATAAAACAGATTATTTGCTTTTTGATACGTTTAAAGAAAAAGTTTTTGGAGGAACCGGAAAAGTTTTTGATTGGAATTTACTAAAAGATAAATCTTTGAATAAAAGAAAAGTTATTCTTTCAGGTGGATTAAATCCAAAAAATATTGTTGAGGCAGCATCTTCAGTTAAAGCTTATGCTTTTGATGTTTCAAGTGGTGTTGAGCGACGACCTGGAAAAAAATGTCATCGACTTCTTAAAACATTCTTTAAACAGATAGATTAGTAAGAGGAGAGGGCAATATGAGCCGAATTGTTTTTGATATTGAAACGTTTGGGCAAGATTTTGATTCTTTGGATGAGAAATCTCAAGAATATTTTCTGCGATTTGCTAAAACAGATCAAGACATTGAAGATGCCAAAAACAGTCTTTCATTTTATCCTGTGACTGCTCAAATTGTTACTATTGGTATGCTTGATGTTGATAGCAATAAAAGTTTTGTTTTTTACCAAAATGAGGGAGCTCCTGAGAAAATTCAAGAAGACAATGTTACGTATATTTCTGGAAACGAAAAAGAAATTTTAGAGCATTTCTGGCAGTTGATAGATAAGGCTAGCGTTTTTGTAACTTTTAATGGACGTGCTTTTGACTGTCCATTTATCATGATTCGCTCAGCTGTTAATTCTGTAAAAGCAACTAAAAATCTAGTACCATATCGTTATGGGAAAGGGCCACATGTTGATCTTATGGATCAGTTAACGTTTTATGATGCTATGCGAAGAAAGTTCAGCCTTGATATGTGGTGTAAAGCTTTTGGTATTAAAAGCCCTAAAGAAGAGGGTGTTACGGGTCTTCAGGTTAAAGATTTGTTCAAAGAAGGCAAACATATGGATATTGCACAATATTGCGCCAGAGATCTTTTAGCTACCAAAGAACTATATATATATTGGGATAAATATATAAAGAATTAAAATTCCTCCTACCTTGTTATTTACTATTTATATGCTATATTTGAAGTGAGCCGATAAAGGTAAACCCGAGGAAACTCGGGGACACAAAACCGCAGGCCTAAGTTGTCTGAAACATTGCGCGTCCTTTGTCCAAGTGGCACAAGGATGATTCTGAACCGATTAGGTTGAAGTGGATGGCAAGATGGCGGCTGGGTTACCGAAGGCAGTTCAAGGTTGAGGGGCAAAAATCCCAAACTTTGTCGGCTCTTTTCTTCTTCATCTTCGTTAATATTAGCCCTGATAATTTCAGGGTCTTTTTTTTGCTGGTTTTCAGCGCCAAATGTAGAAAAAGCAGCTAGAGAATCCCTTAGAGTGGGATTTAGAGGCAGGATTTCTGAAATTTTTCACGTTATTTCGATAAAACCTTGATTTTATTATATATTTTTTTAGATTAGAGATTTAAGTTAATTATTTTAAATAGATTATATCTTATCGTTCTTAGGCTTTAGACTTGAATTTTTAAAAAAGTATGCTATATTTTAATAACTATTTAGCAGTAAGTCATTTTTTATTGTTTTTATTCTTTTATTTAATTCCCGCCACGGAAAAATATTTGATCAATCTTCGTCTTTGAAGGCATGATTTGACGTTTTTCAACTTCTAAAACTACAAGGAGAGCCAAATGTTCCAACGCTTTAAAAATCCTAAACAAAAATCTTTGTCCAACATTGTATCTATTTTTATTATCTTTTGTTTTTCGCTAAGCTCGGTTGCTCCTAGCTACGCCCAGAGTCTGTCTGTGCTTCCAGCTCCAGGCACGATGATCATGCAAACACCTGGATTTTCTCCAGTTCTTGTTCGAGCTTTGGAAATAAGCCCTGAAAATCCATTGCAATTTGGATTTATTGTTGATAACGGGGATACTGGATTTGAAGGTGAGGAGCTGACGCAAGAGACGAAAAAATTAATTCGTTATTTTTTAGCTTCTTTAACAACGCCAGAAAAGGACATGTGGGTCAACCTTTCTCCGTATGAAGAAAATCGCATTATTGCTGATAATTTTGGCGAGACACAGATGGGTCGTGATCTTCTGGCACAAGATTATATTTTAAAGCAACTTACGGCATCTTTGATTTATCCAGAAGATGAACTTGGAAAGAAATTTTGGGATAAAATTTATAAAACAGCTTATGAAAAGTTTGGAACGACAGATATTCCTTTAAATACGTTTAATAAAGTATGGATTGTGCCAAAGACAGCAGAAATTTATGAGCACGATAACAAGGTGTTTGTTATTAATAGCGAGCTTGAGATTATGATGGAAGAGGATTATCTTTCCTTGGAAAAGAATCTTAATCGTGAAGATTTAGGCGCCAAGCAGACAAATAAAGCAGAAGCTAAGAGTGTAAGCGCGATTTCTTCCGAAATTGTTCGCGAGATTGTTATTCCAGCGATTACAAAAGAAGTTAATGAGGGAAAGAATTTTGCTAATCTTCGCCAGATTTATAATGCTATGATTTTAGCAACGTGGTACAAAAAAAATCTTAAAGAGAGTCTTTTGGGAAAAGTGTATGTGGATCAAAGTAAGAATAAGGGCATTGATTTAAAAGATAAGCAGGCTTCTCAAAAAGTCTATGACCAGTATATCGAAGCGTTCAAGAAAGGCGTGTATGATTATATAAAGGTAGAGAGCGATTCTAAAACTGGAAGAAATATTCCTCGTAAGTATTTTTCAGGTGGAGCTCTTGCTGTTTCTTCAATGAGGAATGTTATTCCTGATAGTAATGATTTAGCCCCAAATGGAGATGTTGTTCAGAATTATAAATTTGAATTAGTTGAAAATGCGAATGAAGGTGAAGCGGGTCCGGCAGTTATATCTTCAAACATGATGATTCAGAATATACTTTCTCAAAAAACTTTAACAAGAGAGGGATTGCATACAGTTTTGTCTGCCATTATTAGTGAAGCCGAAAAAGATAAATCATTTGAAGAAAATGAAAGAAGGGATCTTGTTTTTATACGAGATGATGGCCAAAAGATTGGGCTAAAGTTTCTTTCTGAAATGGATATAAAGGTTGGGAAAGCTCTTTTGGGTGATGAAATGAGCGGAAAGTTTAAAGAAGTAATAGTTGAGTATAAAAATAATGGAACTTTCTTTCGACTTCTTATTGGTACCAAATCCCCGTTTCTTACAGACAGCTTTTGGGAAGTTGCTTCAGATAATGAAGGGCAAAACGAAGCGCTTAAAAAAGCTATTCAAAATGTTTTAGGGCTAAAAAAATCTGTAAGACATAAAATTAGAGTGTCTAGCAATCTTGTTTCACAGATAAACAAAAAGATTGGTACGCAACTTCCTGGATCTTTAACATCAGAAGATGCACAAAAAAAGGCATGTGAAATACTAGAGCGCTTTAGTCCTCACGCTGTAACTAAGACGGCTTTTGATATTAATGGAAATATGGAATTTGCACATTTTGAAGTTGTTGATGGTTTTTGGATAGCAGTAAGTGGTGGGGATTTTAGTAGTATGAGTTCAGGTGATGGCGTTCAGACAACAGCTTCGTCAACGCTTGCTTCTGTTAAGACAATCCAAGATATTGCGCCTCTAGCTATTGAATTACTTAAAAATAACACTACAGCTTTACATGTTAGTTTGTTAGATGATGGTCTGGTTTCAGCTGGATATCTTCCCTATAAGGAGTTTTTAAATAATGCGCCTGAAGATATGGAGGCTTTGCCTTTGGCAAGATATATACAGATTGATCTTAATTTTAACTCTATGTTTTATGATAGTTTGATTACATTCCAGATTGATGATGAAGGGGGAGTTGTGATTCATGAAGTCTCTTCTCCTAAAGCGGAAAATCAAAAGACGATAAGAAAAATTTTCCAAGGAATTTTAGATGGTTATGTTGGAAATCTTCCAGAGATACAAGGAGACGGTTACACTGGAATATCTAGCTCAAACTTAAAGGTAAGAATAAATAAGCAAATTGAAGGAGATGAAAGTATTTCTCCTGATCTTTCACCTCGAGAAGCTCAACAAAAAGCCATGGAGAAGATTGAAGGGCTTCAAGCTGGCGCTCTTGGCGGCAATTTCTTTGATGCTTCTGACAAGCTTGGAGACTATCGCTTTTCTGTTATAGATGGTTTTTGGAAAGTTACAATTGTAAATGAAAAGCCAGCAAAAAATCAAATTAAAGCGTCTAACAATCTTAATGCAAATAATATTCAAAAGATATCTTCTCAAAAAACTATGAACTCTGCAGCAACAGAAGCCGAGAGGCTGGTTAAAGCGGCTCTAAATCCTAGAATTAAAAGTTTAAAAGATTTTCAGAAAGTTTCTTGGAGCAATGATCTCAGAGATAGCGGATGGACAGGTATTGATGACTACATGCACGAAAGTTATGCACCTTGGAAAGTAAAACAGAGATTAGGGCAACTATCGATAGAAGAAAATGCCGTATTTATTGATACGGACAATAAGAAAATTATACAGGCTAAAGATATCCTTCCTTTGTTTGGAGAAGTTGATCATCCTGAAGTTTACCGAATCTTTTTTAAAGACGGATCTCGTATTTCTTTGTTAAGCAAAGGGTCCGGAGCCTCTGCTGGTGCTGGTCAGAAGAATTCTTTGGTAAGCACTCTTGGAACTGCTAAAGATATTCAAAGTAATATTAAAAAGCAGATTTTCTTTAAAAAGAATAGTCTGTCTAAAAAGGTAAAATTGGGTAAAACAGAAGTAGCTGATCCGAAATCTATTCAGACTAAACTTCTTGAAGCGCTGGGTAAAACGCAAAACGACACTGAGGATAGTAATCTTGAAAGTGATTGGGTTTATATGTCATTAAAGAATGGTGATTTCGTTGAGATGAAAAAGTCTTCAAAATCTCCCGCTTGGAAAGTTAGGAAAGAAAATCTTTCTGAGACGGCACGAGAGCAGGTAATGGTTGATCAAGCTCAAAGTATTAAAAATATATTTGAAGATGAAAAGGCAGAAATTAATGTGAAAGATGGTTTTGCATTCAATGGTTCTTTGGTGCAAATTTATTCTCCTGCTAACGAACTTACGCTTGTCGCTTATGCTTCGACAGTTAACAATGAAGTTGATTCTGCATTTTTGCATAAAGGAAAAATAACTGAGGACATTCCTCTTATCAGAAAGAGTTTTACTCCTAAAAAGATAGAAGCTCCTGCTGTCGGACTTCCTCTTGGTCCTGAAAAGAAACCACTTGTTGGTGCTAATTTTATTGTTCCAGATATGCATATGACGTTATCTGCAATTCTAAATGCTGCACAAGTGCGCAAGGCAAGTTCAACATTATCTTTGAAATATCCAGGACCATTTAATGTTAGCAGTTTTGTCGCTCAATTAAAAGCTTCGCTTGAGTTTCCAACCTATTTTCTTATTAAAGTTGGCAAGAAAGAATATACAGAAGGTGAACTTTTAAAAGAAGAGTTATCTTTGAAGACTGGTGAAATATTAGAATTAAGTTTTTCTGAGAATCGTTTTTCAGCTCGGCAGATTAATCTTTCAATACAGAAACAAGATGGTTCTGTATTAATTAGCGCTAAAGCGCTTGCGCAGGTTGGGGAACCTAGTTTTATTTCTTATCCTAAAATTAATCAACAGGTAGCTAGAATTCTTGATTTCGAAACAGCATTCGATTATCTGCAATCTTTAAAAGCAGTTAACCCTCCTAGTGGGAGGGCTATATATGATAGGCATGCCGAGGCTTCTAAGAAAGCAACTCAGAATAAGCAAACGAGTTCGAATCTTAATACTAAAAAGTATGAAATTAAGGCTCTTAATCATGCGCAATTTCTTGAAATTAAAGAAAAAGCTAAAAAAGGTATTGATATCTTAGGGATTAAAGATTTTAAAAAGGCAACCTGGCTAGATCTTCTAAAGGCAGTATTTCTTAAAGTTAGCTTTGATGTCTCTGATCGTATATCAAGTAAATTTTATAATCTGAAAGCGCTAGCAGATGGTATATTTAATTTTGAATTTTTAGAGAATGACAAAATTGTTGTTGAGGTAAGCGGGGCAAATGATCTTTCGCGAGAATATTCCTTAGGTATTCTTAAAAAAGAGCTTGGTCTTCAAGATGATCAGATTTTTCTTAAAAAGACATCGAGTTCAAATATGAAGTTGACGCAAAAGTTTATTAATACTTTTCGTCGTGAAGTTTCTGATATTGATGAGCTTCTCAATTTTAGACGTTTTAAAATCAGTTTATCTAAAGAGCAAGTTGATGGAATTAAAAAGGCTTTGGGTACAGAATCTTTAAAATCTATGGGAATGATTTCAAGCGGAAAAGATCGTCAGTTAAGCGATGATTTTAATCAACCTACAGGCGAGGATTCTTTTGTTGAGTTTTATGTTGAAACGTCTGATTCGAAATGGTCTGAGACTGTTATGAAAATAAAGTCTGAAGGTGCTTATCTACGCTTTATGGTTGAGCTTTTTAATAAAAATTCAGATTTAGCGAGAGAAGTTATTAAAGATATGCTAAATCAGAAATCTGTTAAATATTTTGAGTTTATGGTTAATTTTATTAAACATTTAGAAAAAAGATTTCCCGATAATAAATTAATGTTACAGATGAATAGCGCCGAGAAGCTTGAGGGTAGCGCGGGCTTTATAAGCAATAGAAATAAATTTATAAATGGAATCGTTGAAAGAAGTACTATTGGAATAAGTTTTGAGCTGAATGATGAAGAATTAATTACAGTTATGTCTGCGCAAGGAGAATACATAGTTACAGAGTATGGTTCTTGGCTTGAGAAGTACGGACTTCCTAACCTTGTTTACGGTTTGGTTGATTATAATGATGATATGAATCTTAAAAAGAAATCGACTTCAAGTAATATTAAAAAGGATACCAAAGAAATTGCTGGTGGTTCAAGGCTTGAGAGTACTTTTGATCCCGTAGCAGTAAAGACAACACATCAGTTTAAAAATGGTCTTCATGTCGATTGGACGTTTGAAGAAAAAGGAGATCACGCATATGATTCATCTGACCAGATTTTTGATAGCAGAGAGGCCGGGATGAAGAAAAGAAAGGGTAGCTCGGTGATGGTGAAGCAAGAGTTTTCTGTTTCTCGAGCAGGAAAACAAGGTATTTTAGACATGCGAAGTTCAATTAAAAAGAACCCTCGTACTATTGCAGGCAATATTGCAAAAGTCGCAAGGCTAAAGGATGTTGATCTTAGAGGTCTGGATGATAATTTGTATGGTGATGAATTAGGGTTTTCTTTTAATGGGGGGTCTTTAACAGTTAATTATAGCAAGAGTCTAGGTAATTCAGCAAAGATTACAGTTCAAGTTAATGAAGGGGAAGAATCAGAAGTCACTATTAATCGCATTTTTGCTGCAACCTGCGAAGTTCTTTCGCTTTATAAGAGGAGTGCCAGCTCGGCGATGGTGATTAAAATGTATAAAGCAAAAAATCGTGCTAGCAAATGGACTTCTATTGATGATGAAGATGTAAAAGAAGGAAAAGAAGTATGGTTTGCAGGGCAAATCATTGATAATACGGAGGCTGATGGAGGATGGGAGAGAATTGTTAATTTTAGAAATAAGAGTAGCCTTGTTATTTACAGGGAAAGCGACGGCTTGCTAAGTTTTGTTATTAGTGCTGATAGCGATGATATCCATAAATCTATTTTAGAAGGAGTTATGGATGAGTTTGGCCTCTTGAAAGAAGAAATTGGTGAAACAGTTCCAAAGAAAGCGGGTTCGAATATTAGTACTATAATGTATCAAGTAAAAGAGCTTAATTCGGATCAGCTGGCTATAGTTGTCAATGAGATTAAGGCTGGTTCTCTTTCATTTATTAATCCAAAAAGCCTCGTAATGAGTATTGCTGCGAGATTAAATTTAAAACCAGCCTCAACTATAGGCAATAGTTTCGTGACTGACAAAATAATGGATGTAAAAATGAATTTTTGGGATTCAATCGCGGATGGACATCAGAAGGTTAAGATTGCGATCGTTGATGAAAAGGAATTGCTTATTACGGTTGAAGCTACGGATGATCAAAAGCACAAGCTTCTTTTAGATGCAGTTAAGTCTGAGCTTAGGCTTGATGATGATCAAATGGATTTAAAAAAGACAGCGAGTTCAGATATTGTGGGGTACAGAAAAGGGCCTGGGGAGGATCAAGGTAAGATTGTTAAGCCGATTGCTCCGGGATTGCCACAAGGACATCGGACAGTTAGTGGATACAGCAATAGAATTGTTAAGCCTGCGACACCAGGTTTGCCGCAAGAACATCGAACAGCTCTTAAGAAGAAATCGAGCTCTCAAGCTATTGTTAAGCAAGTAAATGCGGGTATTGGTAATCAGCTTCGAGGAGAAGATTACACTTCAGAGGAAGCTATGAAATCGGCAGCTCGAATGTTAGGTTATGAACCTTTTGTTTTCAAAAATTATGGTTTTCAGATTAGGAAAGATGGGGTGTATGTATCTTTTGATCTTGATGAAGGTGTTTATAGGGCAGTACATGCTGCTACGATTACCGACCAACAGCTTAAGGAAATGGGAGATCCTGATCTAAGAAAAAGGAACGAGAAGGCTTCTTCTAATCTTGGTGGTATTAGACTTGATTCTAAATATTTAGATCTTCAAATTAAGAGAGATGGAAAGGGCATTGCTCTTCCAGTTTCAAGCCAACCACTTGAAAGTTTCAATATTCAAGGGTTTTCATTCTATATCATGAGCATCACCGCTGTTCCAAGTTTACTTTTAATGTCTGGAATTTCGGATTCAGATAGCCGAGAGGCAAGCTTAGATTCAGAGTTTGATTTGCAGGCTAAGGCTGTAAATCGATTTATAGTAGGCGATTCACGAAGAATGAGCATTCTTGCATAAGAGAAGGCTTATGGGTTTGTTGGGCCTCTGGGAAATCAGAGGCCCTTTTTTTGGCTCAAAATTTAAGTTTGTGATATAATGCTCAATTGTTGGGTCGTATAATTTAAAATAAATAAATTAAATATTAAGAGAAGATTATGAGCGAAAAGTTAATTCGTATTTATAAGAAGTTTCATGTTGATGAAGTTAAAGAGCATGTTTTGGTCTGCGGAGATTTGTCTGCGAATTGCTCTAAATGCAGCGCTGTTGGTATTAAAACAACGGCTGACAAATGTCCTGAATGCGCGACCACGTTTAAATATGTCACTTTTCGAAATATTAAAGGTAATATGCCAAAGATTCAGAAATTGATTAATGAAAAATCAGATTTAGTTTTTATTGATTATGATGATTTTAAAAAGGCAACAGGATCTCTAAAGATTGAAGAGTTGTTTAATGATTAACGAAAAAAGATTGATTAAGTTAACGCAAAAAGTGTTGCAGATTAATTCTGAAAATCCGCCAGGACGAGAGTTCGCATTATCAAAGTTTATTGAAAATGATATGCGCTCATTGAATCTTGCCGTTAAAACGTACACATTTGCAAAAGTAAGACCTAATGTGGTTGCGATTTTAAAAGGAAAGAATAAAAAGAATGCATCAAAGAAAGCCATTTTGATTACGCCGCATTTTGATACTGTTCCTGCTGGCAAGGGGTGGAAGTTTAATCCTTTTGGTGGCGATATTATTAATGGCCGTATTTATGGGCGAGGCGCTTCGGATGATAAAGGAAATTTGGCTTGTGCAATGGAAGTTATGCGTAGCCTTGTAGAGGATAAAGTAGAACTTAATTATGATGTTATTTTTGCGGCAACTGTTGATGAGGAGACAGGAAGTCAGTTTGGCATTATCCCGTTGATTGAAAAAGGAATTCTTAAGCCAGAGGCGGCTTTAGTTTTGGATTCTGACGAGTTCCGTTCGATTATCGCACAAAAGGGATTGATGCACGGACGTGTTCAGGTTTTTGGTAAGAAATCTCACGGAGCCTATAATTGGAGAGGGATCAATTCGATAGAGATTTGCTCTAAGATTATTCAAGATTTCAAAGCTCTTAAATTTAAACATAAAAAACATAAATACTTGCATTCGCCAACGATGAATATCGGAACAATTACAGGTGGAGATAAAGTGAACATGGTTGCAGATTTTTGTGAATTCTCTTTTGATTTTCGCTTTATGCCGGATATGGATTCAAAAAAATGTATTAAGAAATTTAAGTCTGTAATTGCTAATCATGCTAAAAAGTCAAAATTAATTATTGATGATTTGCAAATGCCGTATGAGATTAGCTCTAAGCACAATCTTGTTAAGATTTACCAGGAAACATGTAAAAAGAAAAGACGGCCAACGACACTGATGGGAAGTGAAGGGGCAACTGTTATTACGTTTTTCCAAAAAAAGAAGATTCCTGCAATTGCGACTGGATACGGTAGCAGCAAAACAGCGCACACAAACGATGAATATGCTCATGTCAAAAAGCTTTATGACGGCACGCGCGTTTTAGAACAATTTTTAAAGGATTTTGATGCTCGATGAAAAAAATACTTTTTAGTATATTCTTAGTTATTGTTTTGTTTTCTCCAAGTTATGCTGATCAAAGTGATTTATATGATCAATTTATCGGCGAGAAGATTACTTACCGCATAAAAAGTTTGGGTGTTCATGCGGCGAATGCTGATCTTTCGTTTGAGGGAACAGCTAAAATTGATGGCCAAGATGTCTATCTTTTAACGTTTCATGCGAAGGGTGCGAATTTTTTAGATATAGAGAAAATTTATGTAAATAAGCAAGATTTCTATCCTGTGCGCGTTGAGCGTGATTTAAACATATTAGGTTCTAAGGAAAAGATTACAGAAAGTTATGATCAAGAAAATTTTGTTGTGACGATTGAAAAGAAGGTTGAAGATAAAGAGAAGGCTGAAGAAAAAGTTATCAAAAAAACAGGTAAGATTGATAACATTTATTGTTTCATCTATCGGTTTCGTGCCGAAGAAGAATTTGAGATCGGAAAATCTTTTGAAATGAACTTGCCGACAAAAGATGTTTCGATTAAGATAGCAAAGAAGACAAAAGTTAAGGCTCTCAAAAAAGTTTATGAGGCATATTATTTTCAAACAGTTCCAAGGCAATATGAGGTTTGGTTTGATGTCTCAAGCGATAAAATTCCAATCCGAATCGATAAGCCTGCTATTATTGGTGGAACATCAATGGTGATGACAGAGTATAAAAAACAATGAAGAATATGAAGCGAAATAATCAACCTGACAGCCAGGGGCATTTTAATAATCTTGGTGGACGTTTTGTGCCCGAGACATTAATGTCCTTAGTCGTAGATTTAGAAAAAGAATTTAAAACGCTTATAAAAGATAAAAAGTTTAAAGAAGAATTTTCTTTTTATCTTAAGGAGTATGCGGGACGACCAACAAATTTATATTTTGCATCACGATTAAGCAAGCGGTTTAAAAATCTTAAAATATACTTGAAGCGTGAAGATCTTCTTCACACTGGTGCGCACAAGATTAATAATACGTTAGGGCAAATTTTAGTTGCGCGTCGTATGGGAAAGACTCGTATTATTGCAGAAACTGGTGCAGGTCAGCATGGTGTTGCCACAGCGACGGCTGCAGCATTATTTGGCCTTAAGTGTGATGTGTATATGGGAGCTAAGGATATTAAGCGTCAGGCGCTTAATGTATTTCGCATGAAATTATTGGGTGCAAATGTGATTCCTGTTACGAGCGGAACGCAGACGCTAAAAGATGCTATGAACGAGGCGATTCGTGATTGGGTAACGAATGTTGAAAATACATTTTATATTATTGGTTCTGTAGCTGGTCCACATCCGTATCCTGTGATGGTTCGAGAATTCCAGAAAATTATTGGACTTGAAGCAAGAAAGCAATTTCTTGCAAAAGAAAAGAAATTACCTGATTACTTGGTTGCGTGCGTTGGTGGCGGATCAAACGCGATGGGACTTTTTTATCCTTTCTTAAATGATAAAAAAGTAAAAATGATTGGTGTTGAGGCCGCAGGATTGGGACTTAATACAGATAAACATTCAGCGGCTTTGATTAAAGGAAAAATTGGAGTCTTGCATGGAAGCAAAAGTAAACTTTTGCAGACAGAGGATGGACAAATCAGAGAAGTTCATTCAATAGCAGCTGGATTAGATTATCCAGGTGTTGGTCCTGAACATGCATATTTTAAGGAAATCGGAAGAGCCGAGTATGTTGGCATTGATGACAAGCAAGCGGTTAAAGGATTAAAGCTACTTTGCGAGACTGAAGGCATTATTCCTGCGCTGGAAACATCTCATGCAATTGGATATCTAGAAAAACTTTCTAAGAAAGTTAAAAAGAAATCAAGTGTGATTGTTTGTTTGTCTGGTCGTGGAGATAAAGATGTTTATGAGCTTAGGGAAATAATTTAATGATAATTAATCGTGTTGATCAAAAGTTTAAGGACTTAAAGAAGCAAAAGAAAAAAGCTTTTATTGCGTTTGTAACAGCTGGAGATCCGGATTTAAAAACAACGGAAAATCTTGTTTATGCGCTTGAGCAAAGTGGAGCTGATATTATTGAGCTTGGTGTTCCGTTTTCAGACCCATTGGCTGATGGCCCAACGATTCAAGAAGCTTCTTATCGGGCACTTAAAAATAAAGTAACGATTCCAAAAATTCTTGATCTTGTTAAACGAATACGAAAAACGTCTCAAGTTCCGATTTGTCTGATGACGTATTATAATCCTGTGTTTTATTTTGGCGAAAAGAAGTTTGTTCAAGAAGCAAGTAAGGCTGGTGTTGATGGGGTGATCATTCCAGATCTTCCACCTGAAGAGGCTGAAGTGTTGATAGGGCAAGCAAGGAAGAATAACTTCTCAACAATTTTCTTTTTATCGCCGACGACAAAGAATGAGCGAATTAAAGTTATTGAAAAAGCGTCAAGCGGTTTCATCTATTATGTCTCTATTGCAGGTGTTACGGGTATGCGTCAAGCGCTACCAAAGAATTTGAAAGAAAATCTTAAAATTATAAAGCGTATTGTCAAAAAACCTCTATGCGTAGGATTTGGTATTTCTAGTGCAAATCAGGCGAAGGATATTTCAAAATATTGTGATGGGGTTATTGTTGGCAGTGCCATCATAAAACAGATTGTTAAAAATAAAGGTAAGGCAAATTTAATTTCAAACATAAAAAGATTCGTGAAAGGTCTATCTAAAAATGTATAAAAGAACAGATTTAAAAAACAAGTTAAGAATTATTACGCATCAAATGGATGATCGAAATAGCGTTTCTATTGGAATATGGGCAGGCGTTGGTGGTCGTTATGAATACGATAAGAATAAAGGCGCAGCGCATTTTCTAGAACATATTTTATTTAAAGGAACAAAAAAATATAAGTGTGCTGAAGTCAAAGAGTTGATTGAAGGCGTTGGGGGAAGCTTGAACGCGTTTACGTCTGAAGAATGTACATGTTATTTTGCGAAAGTTCCGTCTAAGAATGCGGCAAAAACGTTTGATATTTTGTCTGATATGGTTATTCAGCCTTTGATTACAAAAAAGGATGTTGATAAGGAGCGGGGCGTTATTCTTGAAGAGATAAAAATGTATTATGATCTGCCTCAGCATTTAGTGCGAGATTTTTTAGATGAGCTTCTTTGGCCAGGTCATCCGCTGGGTCAGAATATTGCAGGAAGCCTGGAGTCGGTTTCTGCTATGTCGTATAAAGATTTAAGAGATTTTCATAAGAATTATTATATTCCTTCAAATGTTGTTGTTTCTGTTTGTGGGGACATTTCTCATAAAACTGTTCTTAATTTAGCAAGTAAGAAATTTGGAAAAATTAAAAAGTCTAATGCTATTCTTTGTCAAAAAGTTAAAGATCGAGGTTTAGAGCCTAAATTTAAGTTTTTTAAAAAGAATATTGAGCAAATGCATTTAGCTTTAGGTGTTTTAGGTTTTGGTCGAGAACATAAGGATCGCTATGCTCTAGGTGTTTTAAATGTTATTTTGGGCGGAAATATGTCGAGTCGTCTTTTTAATGAAGTGCGTGAAAAAAGAGGGCTTGCTTATTCTGTATCTTCTGGCGTTAAATCCTTAAAAGACACAGGAGCTCTTATTGTTCGCGGTGGTGTTCATAATGCTAAGGTTGTGGATGCTGTTGATGTAATCATAAAGGAGCTTAAGAAAATTGGGCAATCCAAAGTTAGCTTAAGCGAGTTTAAGAGAGCCAAAGATTATCTTTTAGGCCAGACGCTTTTGAGCCTTGAAGATACCGGTGAGCATATGTTTTGGATTGGTGAATCTATGGTTTCTACAAATAAGGTCGAAACGTTAAGGTCTGCTATCAATATGGTAAAAAAAGTTACTCGCGCAGATGTTCAGCGCGTTGCAAAGCTTTTGTTTGCTAAAAATCGGATGAGTTTGGCTATTGTCGGACCAATCCAACCTGCGCAAGAAAAGAAGATCCGTAGCCTATTTAAATCTTAATCTAAGATTTTTTATTGAGTTTTCTTATAAAAATATCAAATATATTGTAAGTTATTGCAAGATAATAGCTTGCAACGCTTTGAAAAACCTTCCTTGGGTAGCTTTTTCCCTTTCATGTGCTATACTTTATCAAAATTCACTAGAAGTTCACAACATTAATATTTACAAATGGTTCAGAAAATTAAATCAAAAAAACTAAATAGTTTCTTTAGGGCAACAGCTTTATGTGTGCTTATTTCTTTTACGCAGACATCGGTTGCTCCTATGGGCTTAACAAGTGTTTATGCTCAGCAGTCTTTGCTTGGATTGCCAGCACCTGGGGCAAGTGTGCCTTTGACGCCTAGTTTTGAGCCGATTACGCTTATTGGGCTAAAGGTTTACCCTGAAAATCCATTTCAAGTGGATTTTGTTGTTGATAGTGGCGACTCTGCGCTTTCTGATGATAATTTTGAAAGTGAATCAGAAAAGCTTATTAAGTATTTTTTATCTGCGTTAACTATTCCTGAAAAAGATCTTTGGGTTAATCTTTCACCTCATGAAGAAAATCGAATTATTTCATCCAATTTTGGTCAGACTGAAATGGGAAGAGACTTGTTGGCGCAAGATTATATCTTAAAGCAAATTACGGCTTCTTTGATTTATCCAGAGAATGATCTTGGAAAACAATTTTGGAATCGCGTTTATAGCCAGGCCTACGAGAAATATGGGACAACAGATATTCCTATCGATACATTTAATAAAGTTTGGATTGTTCCTAAAAAGGCTGTTATTTATGAAAATGAAAATAAAGTTTTTGTTGCTGATAGTGAGCTTGAAGTTATGTTGGAGCAAGATTATTTAGCTCTTGAGAATGTAAATAATAAGGATATTAATAGTCAAGAGAACAGCTCGCTTGCATCAAACATTGTGAGAGATATTGTAATTCCACAACTTCAAAAAGAAGTGAATCAAGGTGTAAACTTTGCACAATTAAGGCAAATTTATAATGCAGTTATTTTGGCGGCATGGTTTAAGGAGAACTTAAGAAATTTTGTTTTGACTCGTAATTATGCTGATCAAAGTAAAATCTTAGGCGTTGATGTTAAAGATAAGCAAATTTCTGAAAAGATTTATCAAAGATATTTAGATGCATTTAAAAAGGGTGTTTGCAATTTTGTTAAAGTTGAATATAGCGAGCATGATCAAAAAAATATTCCACGAAGATATTTTTCTGGTGGAACGGATTTGGCGGTTTCATCGTCGGGAATTCTTGAAAAAACAAAACAATCCTCTTCTGTGATTCCAAAAGGAAATTGTGCTGTAATTAAGCAAAAATTTATTGTATCTTCACAGCTAAATACTAGAAATGCACGTAGTTCGGATGAGCCTTTTTCAAGTCTTTTGAAAGAGAATTTTGATGACAATTTGCCAATTTTAAAGAATATTTTGCGCAATATTAATATGAATTTTGCAGAAAGCGAAAAAGATCTCTTAAATCTTTCTAAATTTGTTTCTGTAAGGGAAGTTACTGATGAGCTAATCAAGATGCTAGACAAGCACGGAGGCGTGAAGAAAGAAATAGATCTTAGGGATTTTGGTTTTGAAACATCTGTTGGCAGTGTGAAGCTTCAAGAAAATGGTGTTATTTCTATTGTTCATCCGCTGTTTAGCGATAGCGCGATTAATATTCAAAGCTATCCAATTGTTATTTTTGCAAAGAATGTTGCCGATTCTGTTTATGAGCAAACACGAATTCGTCTTTGGATCAATTTTTTTAGAGAACGTGAGCGACATTCAGGTATAGCCATTCAAGATGGACTTTTTGCTCAAACAATTAGGTTTTGGATTGAAGGTGCAGGTATTCTTGGTAAAAAACGATTGGAAGTTGTTGATGATCGAATAAAAGAATATAGAACGAGTGCATTTGAATTTCACGCAAAATGTGTTGCGGCGCAAGAAGCTTTTCTAGGGATTAAAGCTAGCAGGTCCTCTCTGGCGAATGGGAGTAGAGATATCGATTTTGAATATGATGATGCTTCCGTTGTTGATGCGGCGCTAGAGGTTTCTCCATCGGATATGGATAAATTTTCTCATAATCAATTGCTCGAGAAATTTGTTTATTTGTCTAAAATGTTACGGGGTAAGAATATAGAGCAAATGGATTTTTCTACTTCTCGCAACGGAGAGCCCATGTGGATGGACTTTCGAACAGAAGAAGCTGCTGAAAAAAATCTCGAATGGTTCAAGGTCTTTCTTGCTCAAGTTCTTGAAAAAGAAGGGCATAACGAAAAAATTTCTCCATATAAAAGCTATTTTTTCTTAAAAGGGCAAAGTGGTAATAATCTAAACGGCAAAACATTTTTTACGCCACGAAAGATTCCGCTTACGATTGATAAGAAGCTTTTAAAAAATTTTGTAAGAAAATATAAAGAAAAGTATTCTAGTCAGAATGAAGATAAAGATCTTACCGATATAGATGAAGATGCTTTAAAAATGTTTTATGTTCTTTCTTTGTGGGTTGATCGAACAATTGAAGTTTTTGAGAAAGAAAAAGTTGTTGTAAGGAGAGACCGTTTTGTTGTTGATAAAGAGAAATTTTTAAGCGGGAGTGCTTATTCAAAAGATTTTTCGTCTTTTGTTAGCGAAAATTCAGAGAAGAATATTTTTATTAATCTTGATGGAACAATTGCTATTTTCGATAATCGTGGAGGAAAAAAAAGCTACTTATTTCAACCGAATGCTGATGAAATTTTTGATGAGCTTAAGACGCTAAAAGATAGTGGATTTAATATTATTCTTTGGAGTTCGAATCGGGAGTGGTTTATTCGTCATAATTTTGTTCGCCAGCCTGACAATGAAAAATGGGTAGATCTTTTTGATTTAATTATTACGCAAGAAAATTATAAGTCGCCAACGGATGAAGAGCTTGCAGAAGCTTATTCAGAAGAAGAATTTAGTGATGCACAAAAGCTTTATGAAAATTTTAATTCTTTAAAAGATGTTTCAATGTTTGGTCCTTTGAGTCGCATTATTTTAAGCTCGCAACCTATGTATTTCGAACAGGGCACGCCTATTGAATCTAGGATTGAAGGTCAAACTTTTGTTACCGGGTATACTAGGGCAGGCGTTTCTGGCATGGCCAATAAGATTTTAGATGAAGTCTCAAAAGAAGAAAAAAAGATTAATAAAAAAAGACAAGGTGAAGAAGAGATAAAGTTTAACGAGCATCGAAAAAAAGAGTTATCAAGTTTTTCTCCTGGATATAGTCAGGAAATAAATGCTTCGCTTGAAATTATAAGTCTTATTTTTAAACACTTCGATAAAGATAATGCTCTTTTTGATAAATTTTTAAATATGTTTGATCTAAGCGGTCCAGAGGATGAGGATTATAGATGGGCTATGAATTTCTTTATTAAATCAATGGCTTTGCATATTAAGAATTTTTCTATTCGATCTGAAATTACTTTGGATGAATATATAGAGATGTTTAGGGATGCTATCAAAAAAGGCCTCAAAGATATTTCTCGAGATCAAAAAGAAGAGACTAAGGCGATCTTAGAATTAGTTAAAGACATGCTTTCTGGAAAGGTTATCGCTGATAAGATGAAGCCGGCAGAGACTCGTGGTAGAAATTATGGAGCTTCTGATGTTGGATATTTCTTTGGATCTGAGCATTGGACTGAAGATGCAAAAGTTTTTTGGAAAAAGACTATTTCGCAGCGTTGGGAAAAGTTTGAAGAAACTAGTGATCCAAAAGAATTATTCTTACAATCAAGTCATCTTGTTGGTCATAAAGGAAAGCTGGCTTATTCTGAGGCATTTATTATTAATGAAGCTTTGCGGAAGATTTATTCTGAAAAGAATTTAAGAGGTGAATATAAGAGTTTTGAAGAATGGAAGGCGAAATGGAATATTCGTATTCATTGCTTTGAAACAAATTTAACAGATCTGCAGGATGCGTATTGGGGAGTTCCTATAACACAAAAAGAATATCTAAAGACACCAAATAAAACTCTTTTTCAATATGTAAAAGATGAAAATCTTTATTATCCAAAAGAAGAATATCGAGAGTGGATTCAATTTCTTCATTTAGACCCAAATAATCTTGAACAAATGCGATTGTTTGACGCGCTTGAAGATGATGCGCGCTCGTTTATTTATGTTCTTCATAATTCTTCTGATTCAATACATGCGGGAAAGATGATAAATGCGATGATTTCTCAAAAAGAGGGCTCATCGTTAAAAAGATTTTTAGTTGGGAATACGTTCTTTTATATTGGAAAGAATTCTGGCAATGAAGTGTTTTCTCTCGAGATCGGAGATGGTTCAAAAACGCTTTTTAAGAGCGCGAAAACGCTGAAGGGTCAATTAATTCAGAATCTTAACGATAATGGAGGAAAGCTGTCTAACGTTCCGAAGTATTGGGCATTGATGGCTTTATTTTTTCTCGGTACAGAAGAGGATCTTGCCTTGGTTGAAAAAATTAATAAATCTGTTGAGCCAGCGCTGAAAAATCGTATGACTAATGAAGTTGATTTAGATGCGATAAAAGGGATACGCCTTATTTCTTATTATATTGCTGCTTCTCTTAAAGGAGAGAGTTTAGAGAATGCAAATCTTGATTTAATTCCAAGTGATCTTCGAAAGGCTGATGTTGTTGTGTTGCGAAAATCTTTTCCAAGTTTTGAAAAAGGCGACCGTTTTGATGGGGTTGATTTACCTCTTCTGCTTTTATCAGGACATATTTCTTTTGGTGTTGCGGATATGATTATACAGAACGAGCCAAATGTTGCGATGAGTAAGCATGCTTATGAAACATATAAAGCGCTGTATAAGCTTATACATGATAAGGCCATTGAAGATAAGATTATTGATATTGCTCCTTTTCCAGCAGAAGGTTATCTTGAGGCACAAAAAAAGCTTTCTAATAGTTTTTCAAAGCTTATTAAGATGATCGCTTCTATTGATGCAGAAAGCATAAATGGTACATTTATTTCTGATTTAATTGTACAGTTTTTTGATAAAGTTTCTTTATCAGCAGATGTTATGAGCATGAAGCAAAAATATCTTATTAAGCAAGTCCAAGACTATAGAAAAGAATATTTTGATAAACATAAAGAATTTCCTATTGTTTATATTGTTAAGAATGATGATTATGAACATTCGGATATTGTTATCGAGCGAAACGATAGCGAGGAAACGATTGTTAAGAAGATTTTAGGTGAGAGTTCTTTGCCTGTTTTTGGTCTTAATGGTTTGTTGGCTCAGAATTTTGTTTTTCAAGAAATTGAAACGAGTGATTTGAATCTTGATAATGTTAAAGAAAAGCTTACCCCAGCGTTAGCCTTTGAAATTTTAAATACTTTACCTTTTCAGGGTGAGCGAACTGCTCGAGGTATTGAACTTTTAAATTCTATTGCCGAGCAAATTAATACAGATGAGAAATTTAAGAATTTGATTAAAGAGATTGGAATTTATCGATCGCTTTTTCACGAAGGGTTACGTTCAGGAATACAGAAGTGGATTGTTGATAATGATTATGCTAGCAAAGATGATTTAGAGCTTGTTTTTGGACCAATAAACTTTAGAAATGATCAGCATCCATATTTTGATTCTAAAAATATTGAAGTCCACGATGTTTTATCGGATGAAGCAATATCAAAGAATGTTTTGCTTGATTATGAATTTTTATCTGCTGAAAAAAGAATTGTTTATCAAAGAACAAATAAAGGGTTGGTGCGATTTGAATTTTCTTCAGACAGTCTTGTTGCGAAGTATGCTCTTGATAAAACAGCAAAAATTCGAAAATGGAAAGAAGAAGCCGTTGAGCTGAGTATTGTGGCGCGAAGGATTAAGGAGGCGATAGTAAATACTGAGCCTGGATCGCAATTAGATAATTTAAAGAGACAGAGAGAAAATTTAAATAATATTTTAAAAGAACTGATCGAAGTTCGTAATAATTCTTATGCGGCTTTGACGCAAGAAATTAATAATCGCGCTTTATCTTTAAATAAAGAATTTGGTGATGAGTTAAAGAATTCAAAGGTTTCAACGAAAATTAATTTTTATATTATGCAAAGTCAAATTGAAAATAATCCAGAAACAAAAGATTATCTCAGAGCTATGGTTGATGGTGTTCTTAATGCATATCCATTAGTGCAAATATCAATTGTGAGTATTGGGTCGGTTGAGCCTTTACGGCTTAAAGCCGATGAACGTATTACGCAAATTGTTGTTGATTCTGAAAAGGAGATTGAAGAGCTTTTAAAAAATGAACAAGATGTTCATGTGGGTGTTAATTATAAAGATTTTCATATGATTGCAAATTCTGAAAGAGATATCATTACGTATCTGCCTCAACATGTTCATGAGATTGAAGGCCCGAGTGTTTGGTATCATCAGATGAAAGCTTGGACAGACATGGCAAGTCCGTTTGGAACAGTTCCTTTTGATAGTATGCTCTTTGGCAACAAGCAAAAACGAGACATGATGACTCAAGCAGAGCTCGCATCTGCGCGCCAAACATGGGATGCGCAGAATTTAACCAAGGAACAAAGAGATGCTGTGCAAAAATTAAGTCAATATGGAGAAAAATGGTATTCTGATATTTCGATTAAATCTTTTGCTGAATTTTATGATCCTCAACATTTTCTTGCTGAAATGGACAATCTGATTTTTGCGCTCAAAGAAGGATATATTCAAGATTTGTTTGTTCAGAAATTTAAGAAGAAAAATAAGATAAGAAATGGAAATCAGATTATCATTCATCTTCAAGCGAAAGATACAGATATCATTAAAGAGCTCGTTGATAAAGGGTTTTCTGTTATTGATCAAAAAGGTATTATTCATAATAAGGGACAAGAATATCCTGTGACCGTTATTCTGCAGGATTTTATTAAGCCAGCAGCAATAAAAATATTGATGTCAAAGCTTTGTGGAACTTGTTTGAAGAGAAAAAATAAGAAATTGAAAACAACTGAAAACGAGGAAGGTGAGTTTTTTGTTGATTTTCCAATTTGCATTAAAGCCTCAAATTGGTTAAATTCTATTGCTGGTAGAAATTTAGCTATTTTTGATAATTCTAAGCTTGACGGAATGGAAAATGTGATTTTAGCGACTCTTAAGAAACAGTTTATGGTGCAATATGCTGATCAGAATAAAGTTGAATTGGCAGAGAAAAAAGCTGTTGTTGCCTTAGAGGATTGCTTGATGGGAGGGAAAAGTGCTGGTGAAGAAGATGCGAAAGAGTTTGGAGATGAATTTGCGTTCTCAAAATATTATGATTTAGAGTCACAAACAGTACAAAAAAATTTTTATACATCTGTGATGTTATTTTTTGATTTGAACGATGATATTTTAGCTGAGATTGATGAGCGAATTCACGATGATGAGCTTATTGCTGAAGACCCAAAAGAAGAGACTCTTCAAAATAAATCAAGTAGCAATATTGGAGGTATTAGTTTGAAATCAAGCGCAGAGGTGCTTCAGCGGCACGGACAGGCCTCTAATTTTGATACCTTGAACCAGTCTGTGGATATTCATTGGGCGAACATTCCAGGCCTTACTCCTGTTATTTTAAGCATTGTTCCGATTTCAGATTTTCATGGATTTGTTTTGAGTGTTAGGTAGGGAAAATGTTTTATGATGATTTTGATTTGACAAAGTTATCAATATTAGATAAACTCTATGCAATTACATTACAGCTAACTGAAAGGAGTTCCAATGGAAGAGTTATCCTTCTACGATGTTAAGACAAAAGCAAAATTTACAGCTTCAGAATATGAGGTGAGAGAAAAAAGTGGTCGTTTCTTTGCTGTTACTAAATCTTTACAAGGGACACATGAATGCTGGAGAGTCCTTTCAAAAGATCAAGCAGCAAAATCAAAGAAGTAATTCGGTAAAACAAACTATTAAAGGTATTTTAATTTTTTTAAGGCTAAATTGTGTATAGATTAGGTTGAGAAGTGACAAAAAAATCTCCTATTACAGTTAAACAAACCCAGCGGACAGCAAAGAAGACCATTCAATCGATTGCAGAGTTTGCTTTAAGCAAAAAGGCTGAAGAGATTGTTGTGCTTGATGTTCGAAAAGTGGCGAATTTCTGTGATTATTTTATTATTTGTTCTGGAAATTCTGATCGTCAAGTTAAAGCTATTGCTGATGGGATACGCGAGGGTCTTTGTGAAGAAGGCACTTCAGTGGCGCGTCCACAAGGATACAAAGATGCAAATTGGGTTATCCTTGATATCGGTGATATTGTAATCCATGTTTTCGAGAAACAATCACGAGAATTTTATGGTCTTGAGCATCTCTGGCAGGGTGGGAAAAAGATTGACTGGCAAAAGTAATTTTAAAAAATGCTAGCAAACTTTAAGATTCAACTACAAGATTTAATTCAAACATCGCTTCAAGGATCCCTAAAGGGTTCCTTTGAGCTTCCTTCTGTTGTTCTAGATAAACCTAAAGAAAAAACACATGGAGACTTTTCTTGTAATGTTGCGTTGCGATGTGCAAAGATTTTAAAGAAAAATCCTGTTGCAATTGCGAAAGAGTTTGAAGAGCTTATCATAAAAGCTTTAGAGATTTCTCCTTTGAAAGCTAAAATCAAGTGCGTTGATGTTAAGGCGCCAGGGTTTATCAATTTCTTTTTATCTAGTGAATCTTATTCTGATATTCTCGAAGACATTTTAAATGTTGGAAGTAAATTTGGAAAATCTGATTTAGGAAAAGGGCAAAAGATTCAGATTGAATTTGTTTCGGCAAATCCAACGGGACCTTTAACAGTTGCGCATGCACGTCAAGCGGCTGTTGGAGATGCTCTTGGCAATATATTGAATTTCTTAGGATACGATGTTACTAAAGAATATTATATTAATGATGAAGGTAATCAAATTAAAATTTTAGGTCGATCGATTTTTCTAAGAGCTCAAGAGCTTTTGGGTAGCCCTATTGATTTTCCTGAAGATCATTATCAAGGTGACTATATCAAGACTATTGCAAGTTTATTTTTAGAGAAGAATCAAGTTAAAGATATTGATGCGCTTTTAAAGAGACGAGAGAAAGATTTTGAAAAGTTTGGCGTTGATTATCTTTTGTGTGAAATAAAAAATGATCTTAAAAATTTTGGTGTTGAATTTGATGTATGGACATCACAGGCTAAAGTTGCGACACAAGATAGTATTAAAGATGCGCTAAAAGCGATAGAGGAAAAAGGATATATTTATCAGAAGGATGATGCAACGTGGTTTCGTACAACGGATTTAGGTGACGACAAGGATCGTGTTGTTAAAAAGTCAGATGGCCAATATACGTATTTATCGCCAGACATCGCGTATCATAAGAATAAATTTGAACGTGGTTTTAATCGCGTTATTAATATCCTGGGCCCAGATCATCATGGATATATCCCAAGGCTGAAGGCAGCTGTTTGCGCTCTTGGATATGATCCAAAAAATTTAGATGTTTTGATTGTTCAGTTAGCAACACTTTATCGACAAGGAAAGCCTTTGTCTATGTCGACGCGCAAGGGTGAGTTTATTAGTCTTCGCGAAGTTATTGATGAGGTGGGTGTTGATGTATCGCGCTTTTTCTTTCTGATGCGTCATATTAAAATTCATTTGGATTTTGATTTAGAACTCGCTAAAGAACAATCACCAGAAAATCCTGTTTATTATATTCAGTATGCGCATGCGCGCATTAAAAGTATTTTTATTAAAGCTAAGGAACAAAACCTAAAAGCTTCAAAGGCAAAATTTTTATCTCTTCAGACTCCTGAAGAGATTGAATTGATTCAGAAAATGGCTTCATTCGAAGATGCGCTTAGTATATGTTTGGCTCAGCTTGATCCGTTTGGCATGGTTTCTTACTTAATGGATTTGGCAGGTTGCTTTCATAAGTTTTATGATAAACATAAGGTTGTTTGTGATGATTCAAAATTATCATCTGAACGACTTGCTCTTCTCGAGGCTGCTCGAATTGTTTTTGCTAATGGATTAAAGCTTTTAGGTGTTAGCGTTCCAGAAAAGATGTAGTATGCTTAAGAAATGGATTGTTAAAACACCTAATCCTCACCTTCAAATTCAGCTAAGCGATGCATTGGGTGTCCATCCTGTTGTTTCCCAGCTTTTAATTAATCGTTGTATTGAAACGCCTCAACAAGCTAAAGAATTTTTGTCTAGCGATTTTAAAGATCTGCATGATCCTTTTTTATTAAAAGATATGGATAAGGCTGTTGAACGTATCAAGCAAGCAAAAGAAAACAATGAAACCATTCTTATTTTTGGGGATTATGATGTTGACGGTGTTACGTCATCAACGATTTTAATAAAAGCTATTAAAAAGATGGGAATTAAAGTTTTAAATCATATTCCACATCGAATGACAGATGGTTATGGGCTTAATCATGAAATTGCAAAAAAAGCTAAGTCTAAGGGCGTGAGCCTTTTAATTTCGGTTGATTGTGGAATAAGTGCAATTGATGAGGCGCAAACTTTAAAGCAAGAAGGTATTGATCTTATCATCATTGATCATCACGAGCCTTTGGGTGGAAAGATTCCTGAGGCTATTGCTGTTATTGATCCAAAGCGTAAAGATTGTTCGTATCCGTTTGGAGGGTTGGCTGCTGTTGCTTTAGCGTTTAAACTTGCGCAGGCTTTGCATGGGAAGCAGTATATTGATGATCTTGATTTGGTTGCTTTGGGTACAATTGCTGACATTGCTCCTCTTCATGGAGAAAACCGTATTTTTGTAAAGTCAGGTTTGCCGTTTATTCAAAAAACAAAAAACTTTGGACTTCAAGCTTTGCTTCAAGGCGCGCGTATTGGAAAAAAGAAATTAACGCCAAGGCATGTTGGTTTTATATTAGGTCCACGCATTAATGCTATGGGGCGTATTGATTCTGCGCAGAGATCGCTTGATCTTCTTTTGAGTGAAAGTTTAGAAGAAGCGATTGGCATGGCGCAAGTTTTAGAAGATTATAATCGCCAAAGACAAAAAACACAAACGTCAGTTGTTGATGCCGCATTAAAAAAAGTTGAGCAAGAAATTAATTTTAAAGAAGAACGCGTTATTATCGTCGGAGAAAAAGGATGGCACAAGGGCGTTGTTGGTATTGTTGCATCAAGAATTATGGATACGTATTATAGACCTACGATTGTTTTATCTATTGAGGATGGTGTTGCAACGGGATCTGCGCGTTCGATTAAAGGATTTCATCTTTTTGATGCGCTAAGTGAGTGTTCATCTTTACTTGAAAATTATGGCGGGCATAAATATGCTGCAGGGTTAACTATAAAAGAAGAAAAGATTCCTGAATTGCGTAAGAAAATTAATGAGATTGCTAGGGATGTTTTGACTCCTGAAGATCTTGTGCCAAGTCTTTCTATTGATTGCGAGATTCCTCTTGCAAGTGTGAACATGGAATTGGTTGAGCTTGTGAATCGCCTCGAACCTTATGGAGAAGGAAATCCTGAGCCTATATTTTGTTCACGCTCTGTTACTGTAAAAAGTCCTCCGGTTGTTTTAGGGAGAGGGACTTTGAAATTTTGGGTAACAGATGGAATTAATGTTTTTTCAGCTGTTGGATTTGGTATGGAGTCTTATCGAGAGATTGTTAATCAAGGAAAAAAGATAGACCTTGCTTATAAAGTTTCGATTGATGATTGGAATAAAAAGCCGACAGTTCAATTAGAATTAAAAGATATTAAAGAAGTTTAAGTTTGCAGAGTGAAGCGATGCAAATTTTAGCTGAGATTATTCTGAATTTGTTTTAACAAAGAAGTAAAGAAGCTATTTAGCTTTTGTAATTTTTCCGCACTTGATACATTTCGTACAGACAGAAGCTTTTTTGTTGGAGCCGTTTAGGACAATTCTAATATTCTGGAGATTTGGAGTAAACGTGCGTGGAGACTTTCCGACGATTTTTTGACCTGCACCGCCTTTTCGCACTGCCATACCGCGTCTTTTGTATTTACGTCCAGCTACTGCGGTCTTTCCACAGATTTCACATATTTGTGCCATAATTTTTCCTTTAATTAATAACTCCCACTTTGGTGCGGGGTAGAAATAGAAGTATACTAAAAAATGACAGTTTGTCAAGAGGGAAATTCTTAGGATTTCTCAAAACTAAAGTTTTTTTATTGAGCGATATCTGTTATAATTTTTTTATTAGAAATCTTAAAAATAGAAAGTAGGAGAATATGAAAAGAAAATTAATTTGGATTCTTATTGGTCTTTTAATTTTGGGAACTATTGCTACTGTTTTTGTTAGGCGCTCAATGTGCATGGCCACATGCATTGAGAATTTTGAAGGCGCTTATCCTGAAATTGCTTGTAAATATGAATGCTCCGTTTTAAACAAGTTTAAGAAACCTTCAAAGATTGTGAAATAATTTTAGATATGCCTAGTTCTGCCGCTTCAAATCTTAATTCTGAACAAAAGAAATCTGTTGTTCATGGTGATGGTCCGCTTCTCATTATTGCAGGAGCGGGAACCGGAAAAACAACTGTAATTACGCAACGCATTGCTCATTTGATTGTGGATAAGAAGGTGAAGCCAAGTGAAATATTGGCTCTAACGTTTACAGATAAAGCTGCTTACCAAATGCAAGAAAAAGTAGACGTTCTTGTTCCTTATGGATTTACGGATACTTGGATCTCAACATTTCATTCTTTTGGTGATCGAATTCTTAGAGAAAATGCGCTAGAAATTGGTCTTGATCCAGATTTTAAAGTTTTAACACGTCCTCAGGCCGCAGTCTTTTTTCAGGAAAATCTTTTCAAATTTAAATTAGAATATTTTCGTCCTTTAGGAAATCCAACAAAATTTGTTGATGCGATGATTTCGTTATTTTCACGTGCTCGCGATGAAGATGTTTCAACTAAAGAATATTTGGCTTATGCTCAAGGATTAAATATCGCATCCTTAGAAAATCCTAAAGATGATGCATTAAAAGAAGAGTCTCAAAGGCAAATGGAGCTTGCGCGTTGCTATCAGGGGTATCGAGATTTATTGATTAAAGAAGGAAAGCTTGATTTTGCAAATCAATTTTATTTGGCGCTAAAACTTTTGCGCGAGCATCCAAGTGTATTAAAAAGATATCAAAATCAGTTTCGTTATATTTTAGTGGATGAATTTCAGGATACGAATTATGCGCAATTTGAACTTGTTAAAATTTTAGCTGGAGCCCATCGTAATTTAACAGTTGTGGCTGATGATGATCAGTCTATTTATAAATGGCGAGGGGCGGCTGTTAGTAATATTTTAAATTTTGTGGATCTTTATCCGGAGAGCGAGAAAATAGCTTTAACGCAAAATTATCGCTCAACACAAAAGATTTTAGATTCATCATATCGATTGATTTTAAATAACAATCCCGATCGATTTGAAGTTCAAGCTAAGATTGATAAGAAATTGGTTGCTCAAGATAAAGCTGGGCAAGAGCCAAAGCATATGCATTTTGATACGTTGTCGGCTGAATCAGATTGGGTTTCAGAGTATATCGATCAATGTGTAAAAGATAAGAAATATGCATATAATGACTTTGTAATTCTTGTTCGTTCAAATGCGAGTGCAGATCCTTTTATTCGGGCACTTAATATGCGTAACATTCCATGGCAGTTTAGCGGGAATCAAGGTTTGTATTCTTTACGAGAAGTGCGTTTGTGTATTTCATTTTTGAGGGTTGTTGCTAATCCTGCGGATTCCTTAAGCTTATTTTATTTGGCGACGTCTGATATTTACAATATTCCGATTGTTGAGTTGACGCAGGTAATGCATTGTGCGAGACGAAGACGTTGGGATTTATTTTTTATTTTAAAGCATCTTGATCAAGCGGAAGAACTTTCAAACTTATCTGATGATTTCTCAGAAAAGAAAGAGTCTTTTTTAAAGGAGATCGAAGGATTTATAGAGTCTTCAAAAGATTATACAACGGGAAGATTGTTGTACACGTTTTTAATGCAAACAGGTTTTGTTGCAGGCCTTGTTAAAGAACAAAATGAAAAGAATGAAGATATTTTAAGAAATATTGCAAAGTTTTTTGATGTTGTAAAAGATTTTGAGCATGTCACAAATGAAGATCGTGTTTTATATTTTATTCAATATTTAGAAATGATGATTAATGTTGGTGATGACCCTGCTGTTGCTGAAGCAGATATTGATTCATCGGCGGTTCATGTGATGACATTTCACAAGGCTAAGGGCTTAGAGTTTCCTGTTGTTTTTATGGTGAGTTTGATCGAAAAGAAATTTCCGTGTTTGAAAAGAAGTGATCCGATTGAACTTCCTGGTGACTTAATTAAAGATACTTTACCTTTAGGTAATTTTCATATTCAGGAAGAAAGAAGACTTTTTTATGTTGGCATGACGCGAGCGCAAAAAGAATTGTTTTTGACATCAGCAGTGGATTACGGAACAAAGCAACCTCGCAAGGTAAGCCGTTTTGTCGCCGAATCAGTTCAAGAGAAAAGAGATGTAGAAACAATTAAGACAAGTGCTTTGCAAGCTATTGAGAGAAATGCGCCAAATGATAGTTTGGCGAGTTCTAGAAAAATGATAATTGAAGATGATCAAATTTTAAAATTAAATTATTATCAGATTGATGATTATTTAACATGTCCGTTGAAGTATAAATATATTCATATTCTACGCGTTCCGCTCATGACACATCATACGATTGCATATGGCAAAGCTCTTCATGATGCTGTTCAGCTTTATCATCAGAGAAAGATGGAAAATAAAATTGTCTGTGCGGATGATGTTATTTCTGCTTTTGAGAATTCATTTAAAAAACAAGGATTTCTTTCTAGGGAGCATATTGAGCTTCGTGTTTCGAATGCAAAGAAAGCACTTAAGAATTTTTATGATCAGCAGGAGAATTTAAAAGTTATTCCTTCATTTGTTGAAAAAGAATTTTCATTTATGATTGAAAAGAGTCGTATTGTTGGCCGATGGGATCGCGTTGATGTTATTAATGGCAAAGCAACAGTGATTGATTTTAAATCGTCTGAAATAAAAAAACAGGAAGACGCAGATAAAAAAGCAAAGGGAAATCTTCAGCTTAATCTATATAGTCTTGCTTATGAAAGAATGGCAGGAGCTCTTCCTGTGTTTAAAGAGCTACATTTTTTAGAAACAGGACTAATCGGTCGATCAAAGGTTACGGATAAGGATATTGAAAAAGTTTTTAAAGCTGTTGATGAAGCTTCGTGTGGCATTCGAAAGGCAAGCTATGATCCAAAACCAGGATATTTGTCATGTCTATATTGTGCATATAATCAAATTTGTCCGAAAGCTGAAATTAAAGGGCTTTAGACCATGATTGAGAATTTGGACGAAGGCCGATATGATTTGCTTCAATCTGAGCAAGAAAAAGACTGGGAAAGTAGATGTTTTCATTGTGGCGCATGTTGTGGAACTAAAGATGGAGATCCTTGTGAGCATTTGCACATGAGTAAGGAGGGAACGTCTCGTTGTGATATTTATAAAAATCGCTTTGGACTTCACAAGACAAAAAGTGGGCGCGAATTTAGGTGTGTTCCTATCAGAGATATTCTTCACAAAAATTGGCCAGGGGATCACCGGTGTGCATATAAATAAGCACGAATCTTGACAGAATCTTATTCTCACTCTAGAATAACCTTTACTACTAATATAAATAGTTGCAGATGGTGTTACGAAAAAGCGAATATAAGGAAAATTATTGTGAGTTTTACAAAAGTTTAGTAAGTATGGAAATATAATAACTTAAAAATAGCGGAGGTTGCATGTCTGGAAAAAAAATTGTTATTTTTGATGATGAAGTTGATATGCTGACTGTAACGGAAACGATTTTAAAAAGTCGTGGTTTTGAAGTTGCGACATTTGATTCATCTAAAAATGCGATTGAAGACATTAAAAGAGAAAAGCCAGATCTCATCCTCTTGGATATCAACATGCCTCATAAGGACGGCTATCAAGTCTGTGATGAGATTCGCTGTGATGATGAGATTAAGCATATCCCCGTTATTGTATTTACGGCTCAGCCGATTGAAAAAGATTTGATTGACAAGGCGCATCATTTTTATGGTGCTAATGATTATGTTATCAAACCTTTTGAGTCTGATGATTTAGTTGAGAAAATTGAAAAGAATATTTCTGAAAACGAGTGATGGAGGAAGTAATGTACAAGATTTTAATTATTGAAGATGATGTGGATCTTGCAACAGTTTTGCAAATGAACCTTGTATCTAAGGGGTTTGATGTTTTTGTTGCACACGACGCTATTCAGGGAACAGCGTCAGCACATCAGAAGAAACCAGATTTAATTATTCTAGATATTAATTTGCCTGCAGGTGGTGGCTTGTCAATATTGAATAATGTTAAAGCATCTGTAAACACAAAAATGATCCCGATTATTATTTTATCAGGATCAGATGATGAAAAGCTTATTCATGATGTTTTGCATGGGGGAGTTGAAGATTATATTAAAAAGCCATATGATCTTGAAGACCTGTGCACGCGTATTAACCATATTCTTCATATCGAAAAATAGTTTCTAAATTTATGCTTAAAAAACTCAAATTAAGACCTAAGTTTTTCCTTTCTCTTGTTGGTATTTCAATCATTCCTCTGGTTTTTATTAGTTTGTTCAATTATTTTCATACAAAAGTTGAGCTCAAAGAAAGTACAGTCGCAAATCTTAGAGTAATTAATGATTCGCGCGTAGCTCATATTAATCAGTTTATTCAATTACGTCAGGAGCAGGCTAAAGAGCTTGCAGGAACGTATGTTATTCGTCAGATTGATCCGCAGGGTGCCAATACGCCAAGAACGGTTCAAACTCTTCAAAATGATATTGAGTCTATTTATTCGGAAATCAAGAAAACGCCGCGTAGTGATTATCAGGATATTGATGTTTCTTCATCTATTTCTAATATTAGTGTTTGGGATATTCATGGCAATATTATTGCTAATACAAATCGTTTGCTCATCGGTAGAAAGATGCCGTTTAAGTTTTTGAATATTTTATATAGCAAAGGAACATATTTTTTAGGATTTGAAAAAGATTCATTAACGAATGAAAAGTTTTTAACAATTTTAGAAGGTGTTCGAAATTGGCAAACTGGAGAATATTCTGGTGTAGTTTTTTTAAAAAGTCATGCTAATGTGCTTGATGAGATTACAGCTTCGCGAAAAGGTTTGGGAAAAACAGGTGAGACGTATATTGTGAATCGATCAGGTCTCATGATTACAGAATCAAGATTTGTTAAAGATGCAATTTTAAACTTAAATGTAAAAACAGAAGCTATAGATTTTTGTTTTTCTGGAACTGAGAAAGATCCTCCTGAAGTTTATAAAAATTATAAAGGAGAGATTGTTTTAGGTGTTCAGAAATATTTGCCAGATCAGAAGTGGTGTGTCGTGACAGAGATTTCAGCAGAAGAAGCTTTTGACCCTGTAACGGCATTTCGTAATCGTATTTTTGTTGTTTCAGGATGTTTAATTCTTTTAATTTTATTCTTAGTTCATGTTGCAGGTCTTGCTTTTGTGCGTCCAATTTTACAAATTCGTGATGCTTCGTTTAAAGTTGCGCGTGGAAACTATGAGGTAACAACAAGTGTTGATAGTGAAGATGAACTTTTTGATCTTTCTCGTTCTTTTAATCAAATGACCAAGGTTTTAGGAAGTACAACTGCACAGCTAAAAGAAAAGAATGTAATTTTAGAAAAGCAGAAAGAAGAGCTTAAGAAATTAAATGAATTAAAATCTGAATTTGTTTCGATGGTTTCTCATGAGTTAAGAACTCCGATGGCAATTATTAAGGGTAGTCTTTCTCAATTGGGTGATGAAACGCTTGAAAATACAAAAGAGATTAAAAGTCGTCTAATAACGATTTCGCTTAAAAATATTAAACGCTTAACGGAGATGATTAATAACTTATTAGATTTGTCAAAAATTGAGGCAGGCAAGATTGAATTGAATCGACAAAATGTTAATGTCGTTAGTGTTCTTAAAGAAGTTTGCCAAGCTTTTGAGATTAAGGCTAAAGAAAGTAAAATTGAAATCCGATATCGTGCTTCAAGTGATGAGATTAACGCTTGTATCGATCGTGATAAAATTATTCAGGTTTTTATTAATTTAGTTGGCAATGCCATTAAGTTTACAGCAAAAGGATTTATTGAAGTTTCAGCAGAAGATAAAGAGGATCATGTTTTGTGTATGGTTGAAGATTCTGGTCCTGGAATTTCAAAAGAAGATCTTCAAAAAGTTTTTGGAAAATTCCAGCAATTTGGCCATAAGGCTGTAAGCGATCCATCTATAAAAGGTACAGGGCTTGGTCTTTCGATTTCTAAGGGGCTGGTTGAACTCCACGGGGGAACAATTTGGCTTGAAAGTGAAGTTGGCGTCGGGACTAAGTTTATGTTTATCTTTCCTAAAGAAGTATCCTAATATTTAAAAGTTTTGTATAGATATATTTTTTAATCTTGACATACCCCCTGGGGGTATGCTATATTTAAGTTGAAAGGAGAAAAAAATGAAAAATAATTACCCTTGTCATAAAAGTAATCTCGTATCTTTAAAGAGAGTTGAAGGACAAGTTCGAGGTGTTCAGAGAATGATTGAGGAGAAAAAGTACTGTGTGGATATTCTTATCCAGGTTAATGCTGCGATCGGAGCTCTTGTGCGTGTTCAGGATAAAATTTTAGAAAAACATTTGCGAGGGTGTGTTGCAAAAGCGGTTATGGGAAAATCAAGCTTAGAAAAAGAAAAAAAATTAGAAGAAGTTTTTGGTTTAATCAGTCGATTTAGAAAAGGGTATAAATAAGGAGGAATCATGGGAATAAAATTATTTGTTTTAACTTTGGTTGTGTTTTCAGTTTTGTGTGGAGTTACTGTATTAAAGGCAGAAGCTAAAACATGTTGTCTAAAAAAGGCATGTGATTGTGTTGTAGCTGAAAAAGATTGTGGATGTCAAAGCAAGATGCCATGTAAAGGGTGTGAATGTAGCAAAGCCAAATAAGTTGTTTTAAGCATTTCTTAGGATGGGCAGCTACGAGGCTTTGTAGCTGCCCATATCTTATATTATATTTTTCTTGTAAAAGAAAAAAGAATATAGATAATATAAGGATAATTAATGGAGGATTATCTAATGGACGATCTTGTTTCAAGTATTGCTAAGCTAAAGAAAGAACGTAACGCTGTTATTTTGGTTCACAATTATCAGTTGCCGGAAGTTCAGGATGTTGCTGATTTTACAGGGGATTCTTTAGGGTTAAGCATAGAAGCTTCTAATACAAGTGCAGATGTCATTGTTTTCTGTGGCGTTCATTTTATGGCTGAGACTGCTAAGATTTTATCTCCGCAAAAAACTGTGTTGATTCCTGACTCAAGCGCTGGATGTCCTATGGCCGATATGATTACGCGTGATCAGCTTAAGGATTTAAAGAAGCAGCATCCTAATGCTAAAACGATTTGTTATGTGAACACATCTGCCGATGTAAAAGCTGAGTGTGATTATTGCTGCACATCAGCGAATGCTGTTGAAATGCTTGAAAAAGCTTTTGACGAAAATGATGAAATTTTGTTTGTTCCTGATAAGTATCTTGCTTCTTATGCTGCGTCAAGAACAAAACGTCAAGTTATTATTTGGCAAGGATACTGTCCGACGCATGCAAAAATATTGCCAGAATATATCCTTGAAATAAAAAAAGATCATCCTGATGCAAAAGTTATGGTTCACCCTGAGTGCACGGGACCTGTTATTCAGCTAGCTGATGAAGTTCTTTCGACATCAGGCATGTTACGTTATGCTAAAAAATCAAACGCAAAAGAATTTATTGTTGGAACTGAAGTGGAGATGATTTATCCTCTTTCTAAGCAAAATCCAGAGAAGAAGTTTTATCCTATTACGGATTTAGCTGTATGCCCAAATATGAAAAAGACAAACCTTCAAAAGCTTGAGATATCTTTAAAGAATATGGTTCATGAAGTTGTTTTATCCCCCGAGATTATAAGTCAGGCGAAGAAACCAATCGAAAATATGATTAAATTTAGAGATCAGGCTCAGTTGACAAAAAAATGAAAAAACGAAGTGTTTACTTAGATTATAATGCAACAACACCGCTTCATCCTGAGGTTAAGAAGGCCTTGATAGAAGCTATGGAGAATTTTGGAAATCCATCAAGCATGCATGAGTTTGGACGCAAGGCAAAAGTTCTTCTTGATAGTGCTCGAGAAAAAGTTTCTGCGTTTATTGGTGCAAGTAGCGATGAGGTTGTTTTTGTTGGAAGCGGTTCAGAGGCAAATAATACTGTTTTGTCAATGATGGCGTGTCCGTCAAAGCATTGTTGTAGTTTTGACGGCGGAACAAAGAAAATTGTAACGACTAAAATTGAGCATCCATGTGTTTTTGAAACAGCTAAATGTTTAGTTGATCGAGGAATTGATGTTGAATTTTTAAATGTTGATTCATCAGGAAAGATTGACATCGATCAGTATGAAAAGATTTTATCTGAGGGAGGTGTTTCTTTAGTTTCAATTATGATGGCAAATAATGAAATTGGAACCGTTCAGGATATTAAAAAACTTTGTCATCTCGCACATAAGCATGCAGCTTTGTTTCATACAGATGCAGTTCAGGCTGTTGGAAAAATTCCTATTGATGTTAAAGATTTAAATGTAGATTTTTTAACACTTTCCGGGCATAAGATTTATGGCCCTAAAGGCATAGGTGCTTTATATGTTAAAAAAGGTATTCGGTTTTGTCCTTTTATTAGAGGAGGACATCAAGAAAAAGGACGTCGAGCGGGAACTGAAAATGTGCTTGGAATTATTGGTCTCGGAAAAGCAGTAGAAATGCGCGAAAAGGAAATGGAATCAGAAGAGAAGCGTTTATTAGAGCTTAAGGCGATATTGCGAAAAGGCTTTCAAGAAAAAATTCCTAATATTCATTTTAATGGGCATGAAAAAGATTGTTTAGCTGGTACTTTAAATGTATCTTTTTCTGGAGCAGAAGGCGAAGCGATCTTGCTTTATTTGGACATGGAAGGCATTAGTGTTTCAACAGGATCAGCATGTTCTTCAGGGTCGCTGGATCCATCTCATGTTTTGCTTGCAACTGGAGTTGGGCCAGAGCAGGCTCATGGCTCTATTCGCATAAGCTTAGGTCGAGAAACAAAAAGAGAAGATATCGATTATCTTATTGATGTATTTCCACGCGTTATTGCTAAAATACGCGAAATGTCAACCGTTTATCCAAGGAATAAATAATGGAATCAAATTGGGTTTACACAGAAGAAGTTAAGCAGCATTTTATGCACCCAAAAAATGTTTTAAAAGATGGCGAAAATTTTAAAGTTGATGGAGAGGGCATGGTTGGTAATATAAAATGTGGTGATCAAATGATGATGGCGATTCAAGTTGAGAATGACGCAATTAAAGATTGTCGTTGGAAAACTTATGGATGTGCATCAGCTATTGCAAGTACATCAGCTCTTTCGGAAATGATTAAGGGAATGAAACTTAAAGATGCCTTTTTGTTAACGCCAAAAGATATTATGAAAAAACTTGGATCTTTGCCGGAACATAAAATTCATTGTTCTGTTTTAGGGGATAAAGCTCTTCGTGCAGCAATTAATGATTATTATGAAAAAAATGACATGACAGATAAAGTGCGCAAAGAAGAGGTAAAAGTAATTTGCCAGTGCATGAACATCACAGATCATGAAATTGAAGATGCGGTGTTGGAGGGTGCACGAACGTATTACGAGCTTCAAGAGCGAACAAAATTAGGCACAGTATGTGGTCAGTGTGAAGAGCCTGCAAAAAAACTTTTAGAACAATATACTAAAAAGCATTTTAAGTTATAAATTATCAAAATAAAAAGGAGGAAACATGAATAAGCTTGATGCAAAGGCTTTTGGTATTAGCTGCGGGTTTGTTTGGGGATTTGCTATGTTTTTTTTAGGTATTTTTGATATTTTCTCAACTTGGGGATGCGGCATTACACAGTTAATGTCTTCGTTGTATATTGGCTATCAACCAACTTTTATCGGAAGCATCATTGGGGCTCTTTGGGGTTTTGTTGATGCTGGTATTGGCGGTTTCGTATTAATAACGCTTTATAATAAGTTTGCAAAATAAAAATAATTTTATTTTGTTATATGCGGGCGGCCTTAAAAGGTCGCCTTTTTTGTATATAAATATATATACTTTATTTTCGATCATTTAAAGTTTGTGTTATAATTGTAAAGATTTAACATATATCTTAAGGAGATACGCTTTGAATGCAGCACCAAAAATGAAGTCATTTGCAAAATCATCTTTGATTTCACAATTTAATATATTTTTTATTTTGATTTCTGTTATTCCTTTAGGAATTCTTTATTATATTTATGTTCAGGTTAAAGATTCAGGAGCTCTTCAGATGACAACTGAAAGCCTTGCGGTTACATTGGCTCTTGTTGTTTTAGGAATTGCTCTTGGGTATTTTGCAATGAACATGGTTTTACGTAAATTGTTGCGAATAACAAAAGAAAATCAAAACACATTAGGTGATTTTTTAGACGAAGGTCAAGTTCAGGCAATTCAATCAAGCGATAACGAAGTTGCCGTTTTAGCTAAAACATTTAATGAAATTCGAACAAAGCTTGAGGCAAATGTAAAGAAGTTAGAACTGGCCAAGAAAACTCTTCAAACTGTTTTGTCTAGAGTTGGACAGGGAATTTCTTCTATTCAAAATATTGATTCATTTCTTGAGCTTATTATTGAAACGGTTGTCGACGCTGTTAGCGGCAAGTCCGGTGTGCTTCTTTTTTTAGATCCCCAAAAAGATGAATTATATGTTCGCACGATCTTGGGAGAGAATTTAAAGATTGATAGTAATACTCGCTTTAAGCTTTCTGAGTCAATTTTTCAATCTGTTATTGAAGAAAAAGAAAACTTAATTGTTCCAAAGCTAGATAGCGCTGCGATGAAATCTGTAATAAAGCAAGATTGTTTTGAATTTCCAATGGTTTGTGCTCCGCTTTTAGTTCATGAAAAAGTTTTAGGTGTGATTGTAATTTGTGGACGCAATATAGATGTTAATTTTACGCATGATGATGCTACGTTATTATCAAGTATTGCAATGCAAACGGCAATTGCGATTGAAAACGATCAATTAAATTTTGATGCTGAAAAAACATATTTTGATATTATCTCTGCTTTAGCGCTCGCTGTTGAAGCTAAAGATCCGTATTCTCGAGGACATCTTGATCGTGTTGCAGGGTACGCGATTAAGATTGCAGAGAAATTTGGATTAAATGATAATGATAAAAAAATATTGCGAGATGCAGCTCGGCTTCATGATATTGGAAAGATTGGGATTACAGACGATATTCTTACGAAGGCAGGACCTTTAACAGAGCAAGAGTGGGTTGTCATGAGAAATCACCCAGAAATCGGTGAAGGAATTGTTCGAGCTGTTCAGTCGCTTTCTGGGCTTTGTGATGTTATTCGTCATCATCATGAAAAGCTTGATGGATCAGGATATCCCGATGGTCTTAAAGGTGATGAAATTAATTTATTAGTAAGAATTCTAGCGATTGCAGACATTACGGATGCGTTGATGACAAATCGTCCTTATCGAAGAGCTTTAAGCATTGAAGAAACCAAGAAAGCTTTAAGAGATATGGGTGAAAAAATTGATCAGAAAGTTGTTGAAACTCTGATATCAATTCTTTAGAAATCCAAAATATAAATAATTAAAGGAGTTTTTTATGGAAATAGGAATTGTCGGACTTCCTAATGTTGGTAAGTCGACACTATTTAATGCTTTGACTGGTGCTGGCGTTGCGGCTGAAAATTTTCCGTTTACGACGATTGAGCCAAATATTGGGATTGTTCCTTTGGCTGATCATCGTTTGATGCGATTAGCAAAAGAGTGGGAAAGCCAAAAGATTACTCCTTCAGGTATTCGTTTTGTTGACATTGCAGGACTTGTAAAAGGAGCGAGCCAGGGTGAAGGGCTTGGAAATAAATTCTTGGCTAACATACGATCTGTTGATGCCATTTGTCACGTTGTTCGATGTTTTCGTGATGAGAACGTTGTTAATGCGACTGAGAATTTAAATCCTATTGAGGCGGCTGAAACGATCGAAACAGAGCTTTTGTTGGCTGATTTACAACAAGCAGAAAAAGCGCATCAAAGATATTTCAAGATGGCAAAATCAGGCGATAGAGAGGCTCAGGCTAAAATAGAAGTCTTAGATCTTTTGATGAAGGGATTTAATGATGGAAAATCTGTCCGAACACAAAATGTGTCAGATGAGCTAATTAAAGATTTTCAATTTTTAACGGCAAAACCAATTTTATATGTTGCTAATATGGACGAAGGGGATTCGTGCGATGATTTGTTAAATCCGCTTAAGGAATTGGCTGAGAAAGAAAAAACGAAAGTGGTTGTTTTATGCACAAAGTTAGAGGCAGAAATTTTAGAACTTCCTGAAGAGGAAAGATCTAGCTATTATGAATCAGCAGGAATAACAACGCCGGGTTTAAACATGCTGGCAAAAGCTGGCCAGGAACTTCTTGAGCTTGTTTGTTTTTTTACTGCAGGAGAAAAAGAAACTCGGGCATGGCTTATTCCTAAAGGGACTGCAGCTTTTAAGGCTGCAGGTAAGATTCATAGCGATATTGAGCGTGGGTTTATTCGTGCCGAGGTGTATAAATTTTCTGATTTAGAATCACTGGGAACGTATCAGGCTGTGAAAGAGAAAAATCTTGTAACTTTAGAAGGAAAAGATTACGAGGTTAAAGATGGAGATGTTGTTTATTTTCGATTTAATGTTTAAAAGGTGAGGTTATATGAAAAAAATATCAAGATGGCAAATTATTTTTGGTTTTGTTTTGGTTTTGCTTTCAACAGCGGTTTATGGTGTTCATTTTTTAATTTTTAGAGATGCTCATCATATTTTTATTTACTTGATTGGTGATATTGCTTTTGTTTTTCTTGAGGTTTTATTTGTGACCTTGATTTTACATCAGGTTTTAAGTCAAAGAGAGAAGCGTTTAATGCTTAATAAGCTGAATATGCTTATCGGTATTTTCTTTAGTGAAGTGGGAACAGATCTCTTAAGAAAGTTTATTGCATTGGATAAGGAGTCTCAGTGCATACGAGAAAAGCTTTGTCAGGCTGGAAATCAGACAATTAAAGATTTTTCTATCGCTGTTGAAGATCTTAAGCATTGCAAACATGATATTGATCTTAAGGATGAAGAATTGATTGAAATTAAGAATTTACTTGTTTTGAAAAGAAATTTCTTGGTTAATCTTTTGGCTAATCCTAGCATGTTAGAACATGATTCTTTTACAGATCTCTTGTGGTCTGTTTTTCATTTTATGGAAGAATTGTCAGAGCGCAAAGATTTGACTTCTCGGTCAGGCTCTGATTCAGCACATCTTGTAGGTGACTTGACACGTGCATATCGCCATCTTCTTTCCGAATGGCTTGAATATATGAAGCATTTGAGAAAGAATTACCCATATTTGTTCTCTCTAGCGCTTCGAACAAATCCATTTGACCCAAGTCCTTGCATTGAAATAACATAGGCTTCTCTTTAAAATTTCATTGAAATTGCGAAAATCAATTTTCTTGACATATGGGCTTGAAAAGAGGTACAATATGCGAAAGAAAGAAGAATAAAAATGTGTAAAATACCACTTGAAGAACTTCTTAAAGATAAAAGGGTTGTTGAGGAGATTCAGCGACATCAATGGTTTGAAAGTGAAAAGAATGGTTGTGATATTGGTTTTGAGGCTGCTGCCAAGGATTGGCATAAGAAATTTGCTCGCGAGTGGTTAAAATATCATGATTTACAAAACGTAGCGTAAGATTTGACCCTACTGCAGTTTTTCCGCATAATTAATTAATTCTAAAAAAGTTTAACAAACATTATTTTTTATGTACAATAGGTAGATATTAATACTTATAGATTAAAAATTGAGGAGTGTGTATGTCGTTAAAGCTTGAGAAGCTAAAGAATTTTAAAGAATATCCTGGGCCACTTTTGTTTATTATTATGGATGGAGTTGGACTTGGAGAGGAAAATGAGACAAATGGTGTCTTTAGTGCTAAGACACCGTGCCTTGATAAGCTTTTTAAAAGTAATCTTTTTTCTCAGTTGCAGGCACATGGAAAAGCAGTTGGACTTCCTACGGATAATGATATGGGAAATAGCGAGGTAGGGCATAATGCGCTTGGTGCGGGAAGGGTTTTTTCGCAAGGTACAAAACTTGTTGATCGTTCAATCGAAAGCGGAGAAATTTTTAAAACACCAATTTGGAAGAAATTAATAGAAAATCCTTTACAGGGAAAGAGTGTGATGCATTTTATTGGACTTCTTTCTGATGGAAATGTTCATTCTCATATTAATCAGCTTTTTTCTTTAATTAAGCAATGCGCAAGTCAGAATGTTAAGGTGCTGCGTTTACATGTTTTGCTTGATGGACGCGATGTGGGAGAAAAAACAGCTATGACGTATGTTGATCAAGTGGAAGATTTTTTTAAGACGATTAATGAAGAATTTGGATTTGATTATAAGATTGCATCTGGAGGTGGTCGCATGATCACAACTATGGATCGCTATAATGCTGATTGGAGCGTTGTCAAAAAAGGATGGGACACTCATGTTCTCGGTAAGGCTCGCATGTTTGGTTCTGCAAAAGAAGCAATTGAAACGTATTACAATGAGGATCCAAAAATTACAGATCAGTATTTAGAATCTTTTGTTGTTGCACAAGAACAAAAGCCAATTGGTACAATTAATGATGGTGATTCAGTTGTGTTTTTTAATTTTCGAGGGGATCGTGCTATTGAATTATCAAGAGCGTTTGATGAAAAAGATTTTAGCAAATTTGATAGGGAGCGTTATCCAGATGTTGTTTATGCTGGAATAATGGAATATGATGGCGACTTGAAAGTTCCCAAAAATTATTTGGTTAATCCTCCTGAGATTGATCGCACTATCGGAGAATATCTTTGCGCTGAAGGTGTGAAATCTTTTGCTTTATCTGAAACGCAAAAGTTTGGACATGTTACGTATTTTTGGAATGGAAATAAATCTGGATATGTTGATGAGAAGTTAGAGAAATATATTGAAATTCCATCTGACAAGATTCGTTTTGAGCAAGCGCCAAAGATGAAGGTTTTTGAAATTACCGATAAGGCGATTGAGCTTTTAAAAAGCGGAGAATATAAGTTTGGTCGTATTAATTTTCCGAATGGAGATATGGTTGGGCATACGGGTGTTGTTGATGCCATTAAAATATCCATGGAATCTTTAGATGAATGTGTTTGTAAGTTGATCAAAGAGGTAAATGATCTCGGAGGTGTTACTGTGATATCAGCAGATCATGGAAATGCAGATGAAATGTTTACAGAAAAGAATGGAAAGCGCGTTGTGAAAACCGCACATACGCTTAATCCGGTGCCTTTTATTATTGTTGATCAGAATGATCCTGTGTGCTATGAGATGGCTAACCTTGAAAGCAAGGGGCTTTCAAATGTGGCGGCAACTCTTTTGAATCTTCTTGGATTTGAAAAGCCCGAAGATTATGATCCGTCTCTAATTTCTTTTAAAGAATAGCTTTATAATAAAACAAATAAAATTCTTTAAACTATCTATATAAGACTATATACTGTATATAATTAATAAAGTTAAAAGATGAATAAAAAGAAAAACGAACTTCAAGATCAAAAATTTAAATTAATTTTCGAGCATTCTCCAATTTCAATATGGGAAGAAGATCTGTCATGTTTTATTAAGCTCAAAGATGATCTTAAAAAGCAGGGCGTTCTAAATTATCAAAAATATCTACTTCAGCATCCACGCATTGCGGCAAAAGCATTTCAGGGAATCAAAATTTGTGACGTTAACAGAGCAGCATTAAAGCTTTACGGGGCAGAAACTAAAAAAGAACTTATAAATCGATTTGGGACAAGTTTAACTAAAGAAGATGTTAAGGTTTTGATTGATGAATTTATTTCTTTGATAAGCGGTGAGAAAATTTTTGAAGCTGAGTTTTCAACTAAAGGTTCAAACGGGAAGCATTATGATTTATGGCTTCGCGTTGCTGTGCCTAACGAATATGAGAATACGCTTTCTCGTGTTATTCTCACAATTGAAGATATCACTGAGCGAAAGAAACGAGAAAATTATCTTAAGCGTATCGCTCAGGAAGATAGCCTTACTGGACTCTTGAATCACAAGACAATCACAAAGCGCGTTGATGAGGAGCTTAATCGTTGTAAGCGATATAACACGCCTATGGCTTGTCTAATGCTTGATGTTGATTATTTTAAGCCAATCAATGATAATTTTGGTCATCAGATCGGCGATCGCATGCTTAAGCAGATTGGTGGGTTTTTAGATAAACTTTTAAGAAATACAGATCTTCTTGGCCGTTACGGAGGAGATGAATTTTTAATTATTTTAACTGGAACTGAGCAGTCTGGGGCTATTGTTGCTGCGGAACGTATTAGAGAGACAATTGCAAGTAAAGAATTTCAGCTAAACAATAAAAGTGTTATAAAAACAACGCTGAGTATTGGTGCGACATCATATCCAGCCAATCAAGCAAAAAATACCAAGGAATTTATTCATTTTGCTGATAAAGCACTCTATCAGGCTAAAGCAGATGGTCGAAACTGTGTTTGCTTTGCTTGAGGTATGATATTTTTGAATATATATAAGCCTTGACTATAATATATATAAATAGTATAATGACCAAAATTTAAATCAAGTTGAAAGTAAATAGAAGGAGGATAGGAAGTTGGCGTTATTGAAGGATAAGAAAACAGAAGTAATAGACAATTTTAAAGTTCATGCGAAGGACACGGGATCTTCCGTGGTTCAGATTGCAATTTTAACTGAAAGAATTAATGATCTTGCAGGGCATTTAAAAATCCATAAAAAGGATTTTCATTCCCGTCGAGGTCTTTTAGTGATGATTGGTGCCAGAAGACGTCATTTGGCTTATTTGAAGAAGACGAATTTTCAAAAATACGAAGAAACAATTAAGAGGCTTAATTTACGTAAGTGAGGTTAGTTAATGAATATTGAACGTATCGAGGTTCCTTTTGGGGATCAAAATATTATTATTGAGACTGGTAAATTAGCGAAGCAAGCTAATGGGGCTGTTACGGTGACATGCGGAGGAACTGTTGTTTTGGTTACGGCGTGTATGGCAAAAGAAGCGCGAGAAGACGCTGGCTTTTTCCCATTAACAGTAGAATACAAAGAAAGAACATATGCTGCTGGACGCATTCCAGGTGGATTTTTTAAACGGGAAGGACGTCCGTCTGAAAGCGAGATTTTAACTTCTCGAATTATTGACAGACCGATTCGACCGTTATTTCCAAAAGGATTTTTTAATAATGTTCAGGTTGTAGCGCTTGTTTTAAGTAGCGATGGTGAAAATGCGCCAGATATTCTTGCATTGATGGGGGCTTCTGTGGCTTTATCAATTTCAGATATTCCGTTTGAAGGACCGATTGGTTCTGTGCGAGTTGGATTGGTTGAAGATGAGCTTGTTTTAAATCCAACGAATTCACAGCGAGAAGAAAGTCCTCTTGATCTGATGATTGTTAGTTCTGAAGAGGGCGTGGTTATGATCGAAGGCGAATCATCAGAGGTTGCCGAAGACGTTATTGTTAAAGGTATTGCTTTTGGTGCTGAGAAGCTAAAGAATCTAATTGCAGTACAAAAAGAATTAATGCGTAGCATTGGAAAAGAAAAAACAGTTGTTAAGCTTGTAGAAATTAATCCTGGACTAGTTGCAAAGGTTCAAGAGCTTGCTTCTAAGAAAATTTCTGAATGTTATAAAATTGCTGACAAAGTAGAGCGACAGGCAGCTGTTGATAATTTAGCAAAAGAGCTGACTGAAGATTTATCTATTTTTGATGAGTTTAAACCTGAGAAAAAAGATCAAGTTGCGATTTCTGATATTAAAATGGCACTTGAACAAATCGAAGAAGAAGAATTACGACGAATTGCTTTAGAAGAAAATAGACGCATTGATGGCCGAGCGATGGATGAAGTTCGCGCTATTTCATGCGAAGTCAATGTTTTACCTCGAACACATGGTGCAGCGCTGTTTACACGTGGACAAACGCAGAGCTTATCTGTTGTAACACTTGGAACGCGTAGTGATGAGCAAATGGTTGATGCATTAGAGGGAAAGACGAATAAGTCTTTTATGTTGCATTACAATTTTCCATCATTTAGCGTTGGAGAAACACGTCCAATGCGAGGACCAGGACGTCGAGAAATTGGACATGGGGCCTTAGCTGAAAAAGCATTGCGCTCAATTATGCCAAGTAAAGATGATTTTCCTTACACAGTCCGAATTGTTTCTGAGGTTTTAGAGTCAAACGGTTCTTCTAGCATGGCTACAGTTTGTGCTGGAACGCTTTGTTTGATGGATGCAGGTGTCCCGATCAAGGATCCTGTTGCTGGAATTTCTGTTGGACTTGTTACAGGTAAAGATAAAGAAATTTTGATGACTGATATTTTGGGAATCGAAGATCATTTTGGAGATATGGATTTTAAAGTTGCTGGTACACGCAAAGGTATCACGGCTATCCAGCTTGATCTTAAGATTAAAGGTGTCAGCGTTGAGTTGCTAATAAAGGCTATTGAGCAAGCTAGGCAGGCTCGTTTTGGAATTCTTGATAAAATGCATGCTGCATTGCCATCGTCTAGAGAATCTGTTTCTGACTATGCGCCTCAAATCATTGAACTTCATATTGATCCATCTAAGATTGGTGAGGTAATTGGACCAGGTGGTCGAGTTATTAAGAAAATTATTGCTGATACTGAAGCATCGATTGATATTGATGATACAGGAACCGTTCTGGTTTCATCGCCAAGCAAAGAGGCATGTGATAAAGCTGTTGAAATTATAAACGGCATTGTTGTTGAGCCTGAAATTGGTAGAATATACGATGCAGAAGTTAAGAAGATCATGAATTTTGGCGTCTTTTGTGAATTCTTACCTGGCAAAGACGGCTTGGTTCATGTTTCTGAATTATCAAGTGAATATATCAAAGACGTGGAATCTGCTGTTAAAGTCGGTGATAAGTTCAAAGTTAAAGTTATTAAAATAGACGATCAAAAGAGAGTTAATTTAAGTAAAAAGCAAGCTGAATGAAGTCTCAGTATATCAACGAAATAAAGGGAGTCTTAATACTGGCTGTAGCTTTGATTCTCCTGGCCAGTTTAGTTTCATTCGACTCTGCGGATCTTTCGTGGTATACGGCACATCCAAACGTTCCAGCTCATAATCTTATTCAGATCTTCGGTGCTTATTTGGCCGGAGGTCTGTTGTTTGTTATCGGATATAGCGCATATTTTATTGCGCTTTTTTTATTGTTTTGGAGCTGGAATAAGTTTGCAAATCGAGAAATGCAGCTTTCAGCTTCCAAGCTTGTTAGCTTTGGTGTTATTTTTATTGTTTTGAGTTCTTTGTTTAGTCTTCTTGGCCCACAAGCTGATAACTTGTGTTTTGCCCGTTCGGGTATCACTGGAATATTCGTTTCAAATTTTCTTGTTAAATATTTTGGATTAGTTGGTTCCTATATCATCTTAGGTGCTCTTGCTATCTTAACTTCTATTGTTATTGGGGAGTTCCTGCTTTATCCTTTTATTTTAAAAGCGGTTGAAGGAGCAAAAGAGTTTGGGGCATTTTTGAAAGAAAAGATTAAAAAATCGAAGGAAAACAAAGAGCCAAGTTTAGCAGCTCGCCTTCAAGAAAAAGCACGAGCTAAAATGGCACAAGCAAAGAAAGCATTTGTAAAGTCTAAAGATGAAGATGACGAAGAAGAGTATGAAGAGGAAGATGGCGAGGAAAAAGAATTTTCATCAAAGTCTCGAAAACCGAGGATTCGTATTGCTAAGCCGGATTCGTTAAAAGCAGATACTTCAAAGGAGCAAGAACCTCAAGTTGCCGGTGAATACAACTTACCTACTTTAAATTTATTAAAAGATCCTCCTTCAGTGTCATCTGACAAAGCAGAAGAAGATCTATCTGAAGGCGCAAAAATTTTAGAAGAAACACTCGCGCAATTTGGTGTTGCTGTTCGCGTTGTTGATATTGAGCAAGGTCCAGTTATTACTCGCTATGAGCTTGAACCAGCACCTGGTGTGAAGGTTCAGAGGATTACAGCGCTTTCTGATAATATCTCTCTTGCTATGAAAGCCCAATCTATTCGTATTTTAGCGCCAATTCCAGGAAAAAACCGGGTTGGAATTGAAGTTCCAAATAGCTCCTCAACGATGGTATATCTTAAAGAAGTTTTAGCTAAAGGAGATTTTTTATCTTCTAAATATCGACTAGCTCTTGCTCTCGGAAAAGATACTGCTGGAAAATCTATGGTGGCTGATCTTGCAGACATGCCACATCTTTTAGTTGCGGGAACAACAGGGTCTGGAAAAACAGTTTGTTTAAATGCTATTATTTTATCAATGCTTTTTAAATATGGTCCTGATCAAGTAAAGTTTTTAATGGTTGATCCTAAAATGGTTGAGTTGAGTCAGTACAATCCGATTCCTCATTGTTTGTGTCCTGCTGTGACAAATCCAAAGAAAGTAACAGCTGCTCTTCACTGGGTTGTTGGTGAGATGGAGTCGCGTTATTCTTCCCTTGCTAAAACAGGGTCGCGTAATATTGTCGATTATCATAAAAAAGGCAACGATATGCCGTATATTGTTGTTGTTATCGACGAGCTCGCGGATTTGATGCAAATTTGTCCAAAAGAAGTTGAAAGCGCAATTACTCGTTTGGCTCAATTATCGAGAGCTGTTGGAATTCATTTAATTTTAGCAACACAAAGACCGTCTGTTGATGTTATTACCGGTGTTATTAAAGCAAATTTTCCGGCACGTATTTCGTTTAAGGTTGCATCCAAAATTGATTCGCGTACTGTTTTAGATATGAATGGTGCTGAAAATTTAATCGGAAAAGGTGACATGCTATTTTTAAAGCCAGGCGAAGCAAAGCCTATCAGAGGGCAGTGTTGTTATATTTCAGATGATGAAATTTCGCGAGTTATTGATTTTATTAAAGTGCAGCAAGAACCTACTTATGATGATACAATAATTGCAAAGCAAAAGAAATCTGCATCTGGCATTTCTGAGCAAAAAGATGAGCTTTATGATGATGCTGTTCGATTAGTTATTGAAACAAGTCAGGCATCAGTTTCAATTATACAAAGACGTATGCGTTTAGGCTATACGCGGGCAGCCAGACTTATTGACATGATGGAACAGGAGGGAATTGTTGGGTCTTATTGTGGAAGCAAACCTAGAGAGATTCTCGTAAATCGTGAAGAGTGGCTTAGGGATGATATGGAAAAGAATATGGAGAGTGAAGATGGATAATCGTGCTCAAAAAGGATTGATTTTAAAGCAGGCTCGTGAGTCAAAGGGAATCGCCCTTGAAACTATTCATGAGGCGACAAAGATTCCTCTCGATGCTCTCAAGGCTATTGAAGAGGGGTATCGAGTTCGTACGATGACAGATTTTTATTATCGTGCATTTATTAAGCTTTATGCAAAATATTTAGAAATTGAAATCACCACAGTATTAGAAGATTATAAGCCAGAAGAATTACCTGAGCCAACTTCTTTTCATAAGGGTAGAACATTTTGGGAAGACGAAAAATTGCCAATGTTGTCTCCAGATGTTGTTCGTAATATCGTGAGAGTTGTTGTGGTAGTATTTGGAATTTTTATTATCGTTCGAATTGGTGGTTGTATTTTTAATCGAAAGCCAAATGATAGTTCGAAGAGGATAGAAAAGGCAAGAGAAGTTAAGAAATCTAAAAAGAAAATAGTTCGAACTGTTGCTTTAAAGCCAGCTGTTAAGAAGGAAGAGGCGAAACAACAAAATGTTCAAGCGGATCTTGAAAAGAAAGTTAATCTTGTTGTTCGAGCAAAGAAACGAATATGGCTTCGCGTATCAACGGATGGAAGTGAAGTTTTTCGTTCCTCTTTGTCTAAGGGTGCGGTTGAATCCTGGAGCGCTAAAGAAAAGATTGAATTGTCTGGAAAGAATCTTAATGGTCTCGACCTTGAATTAAACGGAAAAGTTATTAGTTCATTGTCTAGTGGTGTTCGTAGAGCCCAAAAGATTATTATTACGCCTAACGGCTTTACTGTCGAAGAATAACAAAAGCTTTATTGTGCAATCCTCTAAAATTTCCATTTTTGATCAAATTCCAAAATCATCAAGTATAAGATTGATTAATTTAGGTTGTGCTCGTAATTTAGCAGATGCACAATTAATTTTAGGACGACTGAAGAAAAAAGGTCATCGAATTACTAGTCGTTCTAAGGCTGATGTTGTTATTTTAAATACATGTGCTTTTATTGAAAGTGCGAAGAAAGAAACAATTGATTTTATTCTTGATTTGATTGCCTTAAAGAAAAAAGGAACAATTAAAAAGATTGCGGTTATTGGTTGTTTTTCTGAAAGGTATCCAAAAGAGTTAAAAAAAGAATTTAAAGAAATTGATTTTATTGATGGAATCCTTCCTCTGGAGAAGGATGAAAAAGAAAGCAAAGTTTTTCTGACGCCAAAATCTTTTGCGTATTTAAAAATTTGTGAAAGTTGTTATAACCTTTGTCATTTTTGTGTTATTCCAAAAATTAAAGGAAAGTTTAAATCTCGGTCTATGGTTTCGATTAGCGATGAAGCAAAAGTTCTTGATCGAAAGGGATTTCTAGAAGTTGATATTATTGGTCAGGACATTACAGCTTACGGTATTGATCTTTATAAGCATAAAGCGCTTGTTGAGCTATTAGAAGGTTTAGTTGCTAAAACAAGTTGCATCAAATGGTTTCGGCTTTTGTATTTGTATCCTGCGCATATTACCGACGAGCTTCTTAGTTTTATGGCGGCTCACTCACGTATTTGTAAATATCTAGATATTCCTCTTCAGCATATTAATGATCAAGTTCTAAAAAGAATGAATAGAAATTTTTCAAAGAAAAAGATTATTTCTCTGATAAAGAAGATTAGAAAAAAGATGCCAGAGTGCTGTATTCGTACTTCTTTTATTGTTGGATATCCAGGAGAGACTCAAGTTCAGTTTGATGAGTTGTGTTTATTTGTTAAAACAATACGATTTGATAGACTTGGTGTTTTTAAATATTCTAAAGAAAAGGGAACAAAAGCTGCGTGTGAGCAAAATCAAGTTTCTGAGTTGATTAAACAAGCTAGATATGATATTTTAATGAAAATTCAGCAAAAGATTTCAACGGTTAAACTTAAGAAATTTATTGGAAAGAAGATTTTTGTTTTAATTGATGAAAAAGTAAAAGATGAAAAGGGAATTTATATAGGACGTAGTCAGTTTGATGCTCCAGAAGTCGATGGCGTTGTTTACGTTGAAAGCAAAAAGAAAATTAAACCTGGCGATTTCATTGAAGTTGAAATTGCAGATAGCTATGAGTATGATCTTGTTGGACAATATTAAGTGATATTATAAAAAGGAGTCGATAGCTTGTGAACCTTCCAAATAAATTAACTATTTTACGTATTTTAATGACGTTTTTATTTATTTTCTTAATTCGTCAGGAAGGCTTGATGTTTGCTGTTTCGGCAACAATTATTTTTGCTCTGGCATCGCTAACAGATTATTTCGACGGATATATTGCTAAGAAATATAATCTTATTAGCGATTTTGGGAAATTGATGGATCCCATTGCAGATAAGTTTTTAATGTTGGCTGCATTTTTAGCTTTCGTTCGTCTTCATCTTGTGGATGATTGGATGGTGATTTTAATTTTTAGCCGTGAGATCATAGTGACGGGTTTGAGAATTTTTGCATTAACAAAGAATAAAGTTTTGGCAGCCGAGCGGGGAGGCAAACGCAAAACGGTATCTCAGATTGTTGCTATTTTTGTTATTTTAGGTTTTATTATTTTTAAAAGATCAACAGTGGCTATTGGGGGGTGGACGGAAGATGTTGAGTTTTGGTGGAAGATCGGTATCAGCATTTCAATGCTTATTACGGTTTGTTTAACCGTAACATCAGGCCTTTCTTATTTATGGCGGAATAGAGAGCTTATAAAAATCAATGAAAAATAATTTAATAAAAATGGCTTCAACTTTTTTTGGTATTGGATATGCACCTATTGCTCCAGGAAGTGTTGCGAGCTTTGCCGCAGGCGGATTAGCGATTCTTTTAATGGAGCATTTATTTTTGTATATTTTTGTTTTTGTTGGAATTACTGCAATAGGTTTCTGGTCTGCAGGAAAAATGGAAAGGCTTATAGAGGAAAAAGATCCTTCTTGTGTCGTTATCGATGAGGCATCTGGAATTATGATTGCATTTTTTATGTTGCCAAGAACACCTGAGGTTTTAATCTTGGCATTCTTTTTATTTAGAGCTTTTGATATGTTTAAGATTTATCCTGTTAGCTATTTTGAGAGAAAACCTGGAGCAACAGGCATCATGATGGATGACATTGTTGCTGGCGTTTATGCCAATGTTATTATGCGCATTGCTTTGTATGTTTTAAAATTTGCATAAATTTAATTAGGAGATTCTTTATGAGACGTTCAAGTAATCCAGCTTTAAACCCATCTTTGTTTTCGCAAGTCGGTGTTGCGAAAGGAGATGGCGCTATGAGCATTCAAGGAACAATTAATAAAATTTTTATTTTGCTTTTAGGCATTCTGCTTACCGCTTCATGGTCTTGGAGCAAGGTTTATCAGGCTCCGGTTGTTTCAAATACAGGTGAGTTTGTTTTTGCGCCATCAGGTTTTTCAATTGGATTTGCTTCAGTTTTCGGCTTGGTTGCTTTTGGTCTTGTGATGATAACAATGTTTAATCTTAAGTGGGCTCGTTTTACAGCACCGGCGTATGCGTTATGCGAGGGAGCTTTTTTAGGAGGAGTTTCTGCGATCTTTGAAATGCAATTTCCTGGGATTGCTATTCAAGCTATGATGCTAACATTTGGAACGCTGTTTGCAATGTTATCTCTTTATAAATCAGGACTGATTAAAGTAACTCAGAAATTTAGATTAGGCGTTTCTGCTGCGACTGGCGGAATATTGATTGTTTATATTTTAAATGCGGTTTTACGTTTTTTTGGAAATGGCTTACCGATTATGTATTCTTCAAGTATGTTTGGAATTGGTTTTAGTTTATTTGTTGTTGGTATTGCCGCTTTAAATTTAGTTTTAGATTTTGATTTTATTGATCGTGCTGCAAAAAATCACATGCCTAAATATATGGAATGGTATGGCGCTCTTGGAATCATGGTAACACTGGTATGGCTTTATGTAGAAATTTTGATTCTCCTAGCAAAAACAAGAAGAAGATAGCTTTAGGATTATCGATACTTACTCAAACTTACTCCTAGTAATATCTAATCGTTATTCATTCATAGATATTATAAATAATCCAATTCCTACACTTACTTAAACTTACTCCTAGTTACTCTTAGATATATAGTAGACATATATAATTAAGTATTCAGATTATGATAGACTTACCTATCTCTACTTAAGATTACTTATGATAGTATATTCATACACTTCGAACTATATATATACATATAGATCCATATAAGGCAAATTTCTTATGGTTTCATAAAATGGTTCTGTATCCGTGAGAGTATTTTAATTTTATTTAAATTCAAATGAATAAAGTTAATAAGTGTATTTTTATTTTTTCTACTTATTTTTCTTTTTTTTTGATGAACAAGAAAACGCTTTCCCGAAACCCCCAAAATTCCCCTTAAAATTAGTATTAATATTCTATACTTTATATGTTGGGATAGATTATATATATCAGTATTAATGGGGAATGGAGAATGTTTAAAAATAAAAGTCATATTTTAATAAAGATTATTGCTCTAGCTGTAATATTCTTCTTTACGGCTACAAGTATATGCCCTAATCAAGCCCTAGCGCAAGTAGTATCAGGACTGCCTGTGCCAGGTACTATGGTTTCTTTAAGCCCGGCCTTCACCCCAGCCATTCTTCGTGGAATAAGAGTCTATCCTGACAATGCTCTTAAATTCGACTTTATCGTCGATTCTGGAGATACCGGGCTTAAAGGACCTGAGTT
>Ga0307990_1000016_pt1 | contig 147526 bp, 134 predicted proteins | sample EllFjometagen129_FD_203168 | JGI IMG/M metagenome (GOLD analysis project Ga0307990, IMG submission 203168) | Marine microbial communities from Ellis Fjord, Antarctic Ocean - #129 | ecosystem: Environmental > Aquatic > Marine > Unclassified | place: Southern Ocean | collected 2014-10-08 | reverse complement strand
TTTTGCAAGAGCTGTTACAGGCTCAATAGGGAATCTGCGCCTTATAGACATTAAAATGTTCAACTAGCTGTTTTTAAAAGAGAAGTTTTTTAGCTTGACAGGGGTAAGATAGGATGTCCCCCTTTTCGCCCGACCAACAACGATGGCACCGGAGTGTCTCCCGAAACCCAGGATGCCGGTCCGAACAACGGAGATGGAAACGGAGATGGAACTTTAGACAGCAAGCAGACAACCGTTGCCTCGCTTCCCGCGGCAACCGGCGGCGGCTATATAACCGTGAGCTCAACAAGTCCCTGCAACCAGATTGAACAGGTACAAGCCTATACCTATGAATCAGTGGGCACAAATGATTATAGTTACAATTATCCCTTCGGTTTGGTTGGTTTCAGGTTTTTCTGTTCGCCGGCAACGGTGAAGATTTACTACCATGGGGTCGATAGTCTTGACGGATACATCTACCGTAAGTACGGTCCCACCCCGGCTGACTGGGGAGTTTCCCTCTGGTACACAATGCCGGGAGTGACCTTTGGGACAAAGGAGATAGGAGGAGCGACGGTTCCCTATGCGGAGTTCGTACTGACGGAGAGCCAACTGGGTGACGATACTGACGGTCTTCCCATTATTGACCAGGGAGGTCCTGCACTACCGGGTGGCCCCACAGCCGTTCCTACCCTGAATGAATGGGGGATGATCATCTTATCTTTGCTTATGGCTGTATCTGCTTTTATTGTAATTCGGCGACGGCAGCAGGCCTGATCTTGATCTGAAAATATATAGTTTATCAAAAGGCAGGGGATGCTTCGCCCCTGCCTTTTTAATTTTGGCTCGTTAAAAAACCAGGTTTGCTTTGCACATCCTTACCACCCAAGGTGTCGGCTGGCTTTCTGAATCGCTCGAAAAGCGATTTCCTATCACCTTATTACTATCTCAACCCTTCTGTTTTTCTGCCGTCCCTCTGGGTTGTCAGACCCGTCTGAATTGGCATTTGGTGCCATTGGTCTGGTTTCACCATAGCCAACTGTTTTTATGGTGTCCGCGCTTATTCCTGCGTTTTCTGAAAGCCACTTTTTCACTGATTCAGCTCTTTTTTCTGAAAGCCGCTGATTATAGGCATCCGACCCTTTTGAATCAGTATGATCTGCTATGATGACCTGCGGGCTTTTGTACACATTAACGATGTCCCCAACCTTCTTTAGCGTGGACTTGGCATCAGAATGAATATCCCATGTGTCAAAATCAAACAGAGGGATCTAGGAGACGGAGTTAGTTTAATAGTTTAACATCATCCTTTTGTGCAAATTTTTCACCTCGCTTGATGGCCTGTAAGACTGAAGGCCGGGATATACCGAAATACCGGGCCAATTCCTTCCAAAAGATGCCGGAACCTTTGGATACCGGTTGCCCCCCCTCCGGTAATCTCACCAGGAAAGCTACATCCCGCATGGCAGACAGGCCTCCCCGGATAAGAGCGTGAACCTTCGCTACACAACCGCAGCATTTATCCTATCTCCAGAACCCTGGGCTTTGTTACGTGCTACTAACTTACCCAGAGACTGGGCCTTATATGCTATTTCTGTCCGTCGGCTCACAGCTTTGCACTCCGGCTTTCTTCAGACACTACCTCGCGATATCGCCCTTGCCTTCGGCTAGTACTTTCGCTACCATCATAAAATGATGGAACGGGGTTCATATACAGGGGACTTCCACCCCATAAGTTCACGCCCATGTCGGGCGTACACAAGGCACTGGACCCGACTGCGCTTCTCGGAGCCTTCAGGGTGCAAGCACCCTGCGTCTCCAGCGATGCTCGCGGGTCAGCGCCGCGATTGGGCTGGATTAACCTAGAACTCTAAGGTTGAGAGAATATTTGTCGTTTTCGTCAACAAGAAGAAATTTTTCAGAAACCAATTTTTTTAAATCGCGTCTTGCAGTCTGGGTAGTTACTTTGCTGTACAAAATTGAAAATGGGCTGTTTTCCCGCAATTCCTTTTTGGTGAAAGTTGCCGGGTTGTCTAAAAGCAAAGACAGCAGCTCAAATTGTCTTGTCGTAAGTCTTTTCTTTTGCTTTTCGAATCTGTAAAAATCTTTTAGCGAAAATTTTCTTATGAAGTGAACAATAATCTCTTTGATTTTTGACAAACTATCAACAGATGCTTCCAGGCAAAACTTCAAGAAAGGAGTGGCGTCTCTTTTTAACTTGATCCCTTTTGAGAACGAATTGTAATATTCGTCTACATTCCTATAATAATAATTGGAAAGTTCGCGAGGGACATGCTTTATGTTTGCAGACTGGAGCAGAATAGCTTCAATAAGTCTAGCGGTTCTGCCGTTTCCGTCCCAGAATGGATGAATGATGCAAAAATAGTAATGCGAAAGTGAGGCTCGAATAAATGGGTTGATATGCAAAACCTCTTCACTGTTAACCCATTCAACGAACTCCCTCATCAAGTTTCGTATATCTTTAAGAATTTTGGGCGGAGTATACACTCCACCGTGGGCTTTATCGCCGACATGCACAAGGCCATTCCTGTATTTTCCGGGTACATTGTTTTCATCTGGCACCTCACTAGTTATTATTTTATGAAGCTCACAAATTAGTTCTTCGCTTAAAGCAAAAGGTTCCGTAGCCGGTTCAATGCTAGAAAGGAGAGTGTAGGCTTTTATGAGATTCTTGATTTCTTGCTGGTCTTTTTTGGTATAAATTTCTACCTTTTCTCCTTTGGCAATTTTTTTTACATCATCACCAGTTATTGGGTTGCCTTCAATCGCAGCTGTGCCAGAGATAGAGCTATACATGATATCTGGCTGAATTTGTGAGGCCAACTCAGGAAGAATCGGCAGGTCAACAATGGTTTCGTTTAGGACGGTAGCTCGGACCAAGAGGCTATCAATCTGAGAAGAATCATATTTTTCGTTAAAATAAAACTTCCCAGACTTAAATGTTAAAACTTCTCTCATAAGAGACTCCGTATATGTACAAATAAATGTAACATAAAACAGTAGACAATACGTGCTGTTACCATTATTACCAAACAAAATGTGTCACTGATAATATTGCGCTATATGAATACAAAAAGCAAGAAAAAAATGCCCAACAGGTATAAGCACCCGAAGTCTTTCGAGGATTTCTAAAAAGCTAATCGGACGCAAGATATCGGCAGGCGAGGTCAGCAATGTTAATAATGAACTTATAGAAGCAGCAGAAAAGTGGCGAACCCGCGATTTATCAGAAACATCGTTCAAGTATATTTTTGTAGATGGTGTTTGCTTTGATATGCGCATCGGGAAAAATATTGAGAGCGTTCCTGTTCTCGTTGCTATTGGTGTTAAAAAGACAGGGTAGCAATAGGGTAGCAAAACTAAAAAAGAGTCACAAACGAATGCTTGTAACTCATTGATTTCATTGGGGTGAGCGATGGGAATCGAACCCACAGCCTTCGGGGCCACAACCCGACGCTCTAACCGTTGAGCTACGCCCACCACTAATTTTTAATATATTACCATATATTTTCCAGGTCTGCACACGTTCGATGTCTATTGTCATCTCCTTATTTAAAAAAACATTTTCAAAATATTAAACAAAACGTCTGGAAAAATCGATAAAGATAAGGGTCTGGAAATTTAGTCATAGGCATAAGAGCGTAAATATTCATGGCAAGTGGTTTTGAATAGCTGTAAAATGGCAATAATTAGTTAATTATTTCTTGATGGTTAACAAAAAAGACTGGATATTTGAATGGAAAATTATATACTTGAATATCTTGCCGGGGAAAAGGTTTTTAATACAGAATACTGTTGGGTACTTTTTGGTAAATCCGCCCTTGGCAAAAAAGGAAATTCTGTCTAATATCAATCTGGAGACTCCCAAAGGATAGCAATGTCAAATCAGGTTATAATCAGCACATCTTTAAAATAAAACAAATGAAACTTCCTTGTATTAAAAAGGCAATCCCTCTTTTTTTGCTGAGTCTTATCTTTGGCTGCTCCGCAGCCAAAGTCACAAACGTGAACCACAATGAATTTTCTGCCAATTGTACTTCCGAAAAAGAAACTCATTTTCAGGATAGCAAAGAACTCCCGGCCGACATTGCTCCATCAACACGGGAAGACGCTGAAAGTGCAGGAGGACATACAGTCGGACTTTTAGAGAATTCCAAGGGCTACACTAAAGGTGAAGGAAAAGAACCGAATGGAGAGCAAGATTTTTTAGATGCCGCCCTGGACTATTGCGAGGCATCCCAGGAATTCTGGGCTGAAGGTTACCTGAATAAAGCCATTGATGCCTTGGATCAGGCATATGAACTCATCCTAAAGGTAGATCCGGAGAGTGATCCGGAATTTATCCAACAAAAGGAAGACCTTAGATTTATGATTTCCAAGCGAATTTTGGAAATCCACGCATCGCGATATACTGCAGTAAACGGGAATCACAAGGCCATTCCTTTAATCATGAACAGCCATGTAAAACATGAGATCCAGAGATTCCAGGGATGCGAAAAGAAATTCTTTATAGAGTCTTGCAAACGTTCAGGGAAGTACCGGGACGAAATCGTTAATGCCTTGAAAGAAGCTGGACTGCCGGAAGATCTCTCATGGTTGCCCCTTATCGAAAGTGGGTTCAAAGTAAAGGCATTATCCTGTGCCCGTGCCCTTGGACTGTGGCAATTCATTCCCTCCACTGGCTACAAATTTGGTCTGAACAGAGATAACTGGATTGACGAGAGATTGGACCCTGCCAAGTCCACTGCTGCAGCCATTTCATATCTAGAGGAATTGCATCAGATATTTGGGGACTGGACTACTGTTCTCGCAGCATATAACTGCGGTGAAGGGAGGGTCCTACGGAAAATTCGCAGGCAGAAAATCAATTATCTTGATAACTTCTGGGATCTATACGAGAAACTTCCAAGGGAAACTGCTCGTTATGTCCCCAGATTTTTGGCTACGCTTTATATAATAAAAAATCCGGAAAAGTACGGGATAACTTTGGAGGAACCGGATAGACCGATACCATATGAAGTAGTAAACATTGACAAACAGGTCAATTTAGACACAGTTGCCGACAACCTGGATATACCTGCCAAAGACCTCGCCGCGCTGAACCCTGAGCTTCGTTATAATGTCACTCCGGGTATCTCCTATGCCGTCAAGGTTCCTCTGGGAAAAGGCGAAATCCTTCTTGCCAAAATTGCAGGTATTCCGGAGTGGTCCCCACCCAAAAGGGCTTATGTGTATCACAAGGTTCGAAAAGGAGAGACACTTTCAATTATAGCCCTTAAGTATCATACGAGTGTTCGAAATATTATTCAGGCAAATAATATTCGCAAAAAACATTTTATACGATCAGGACAAAAACTAAAGATACCTGTTGCCGGCAGAAGAACTCCAAAACTATTAGCCAAAGGTGCTGCGACTCTTCATAATGGAAAATATTCAGTGAGAAAGGGGGACTCTCTGTGGCTTATCGCCAGAAATTTCAACACAACAACAAAGGAACTTTGCAGGCTCAACAGTTTGTCGTCAACTCGTCTTCATGTGGGCCAACAGTTAGAAATTACAAAAGAAAAATCCCAAACTGATTCTGAGAAAAAAGAAATGTATCGCGTCAAACATGGAGATAACCCCTCACAAATTGCCAGGGAGCACAATATGTCTCTGTCCCGATTACTCCACATCAATAATCTGAATATTAATTGCAGGATTTATCCAGGACAGGTGCTCGTGGTCAGTAACTAGTCACGGGCAACCATACAAGTCATCCTTCGAAAAAAGTAATAGGATATTCGGCATCCTTCATGACAAATCAAAAGTAGTTTACACTTTATTGATCTTGTGTCTTGGTAGTAAAATTGGAATTGGAAACTTGAAATTGGGAAAATACTAAAGATATAGATGCGTTACCTAATTTCAAATTTCCAATTCCAATTTTGACATCAGCATTCAATTCGACAATACATACTTTTTTGAAAAAAGTGTAAACCGGTAAAGAGAGAGCATAAGTCTCTTAATGAACTAGTTAGTGTCTGAGCGAAAAGGTCGTTCAGACACAATTTTTAATTCTAAATAAGGAGAGTGTCGCAATTATGGAAGGTCGAGTAAAATGGTTCAATGACAAGAAGGGTTATGGTTTTATCGAGACGGATAACGAGGGTGATGTCTTTGTACATTATGGTGCTATCCAAGGGGAAGGATTTCGTTCTCTGCAAGAGGGAGACAAGGTAACTTTTGATATAGAGCAAAGTCCCAGGGGGCCTCAAGCAATCGATGTCAGGCGGGCTGCCGGCTCTCCAAAATAAAAAATAGTCCTTTGGGGGAGTGGGCCATAGTACCTTCAAACGTGCTTTTCGTGGCGCAACGTACAGAAAAGGACCCTTTGAAGATTTTTGTTATCTCTTCCTTGGTAAAACGATAAGGACCCCTGTCTCCCGGCTCTTCACGACTGAACACCTTTAGAAAAAGCCTGCCGCCGGGACGAATGACTTCTGCAACATGGTGGACATACTGTTCACGCTCTTCAGGAGGAATACCGTGAAAGCATCCACGGTCAAAAACATAATCAAAACTTCCGAAATAAACCAAGGGCTGGCAGACATCAGCTATTTCATATACAAGATGCGGATTTAAAGTGCCAAAACGAAGACGGGTTTGCTCAACTGCAGCGGTAGCTATATCAACAGCTACAACTTCATATCCCAGGGCTGCCAGCCTGGCCGCGGCTGTGCCCGGCCCGGATCCCAGCTCAAGCAAACGTCCGGGTAAAGGGGCATATTCTGATAGAGCTATGATCAGGTCTTCGTCAAGACAATCAGTATACCAGGGCATATCCTCAACCAAGACCGTATTATAGAAATCCTCCCAGGTTTGGCCGCTAGGACCTCGACCTCTTTTTCCGGATAATTCGGACCCGGGTTTCATTAGATCCGAGAGGATACCCCTGGCCACTAGTTCAATACTATGGTTGTCAGGGTCTTTAAGAGTGAGCACCAGCTCTGTTCCCAGCCGTTCTGACGGGCCATCCACTTGAAGCCTCAATGCCTTGAGCCTGTCTTGAGCTTGCAGGAGCTCCGATATTGGTAACCAGAAGGTTACTGTTATCCTGTCCTTTTTTGAATGGCTCTCCACAAGTCGCAGGGCAGTCTGACCGGTTGATACCTCCCATGTTCCATTCGGCAAAGCCCTTGCCATCATGCCGAGCTTGTCTCTGTAAAATACCAGGGACTTCGAACGATTACTCACCGGCACAATCACACAGCGCATGTCTCGCAACACGAGTGGGACCTCAAGGGCTTGAGCAATATGGTTTTTCACGTTAAGATTCCCCCTGACTGACAACAATAGAATAGTATACTGCATAACTTGCTTTTGAGAAGAAATCCTTGACAGTTCCAGGAACCATTTCTATTATTCAAATGCATTTCATTGCGGGAATAACTCAGTGGTAGAGTGTAACCTTGCCAAGGTTAAAGTCGCGGGTTCAAATCCCGTTTCCCGCTCCAGTCATTTAAATAATAGGGCAGCATTGGCTGCCCTTTTTCGTAAGTGTTCACAGGGCATCGCATCTGCTTTGTCGTCGGGCACTTGAAGTACAGGGAGTACGTCTGTGTACCCGGACGCCTTGCATCTGCAGCACCCTGTAAAAGCCTACAGTTCGGTGGGTTGCGGTAAAACGGGCGTTGTAACTCCATGAACGGTTACCCTTTTTCTTTCCGGCAGTTATGAAAAGACTTTCTTTGTGCCTAATAATTCCTCTGACCATTCTAGTAATTTTCATGCTCAACCTGGAAGTTTTTGCAGGGGCCAAACTCCAAAAGCCTAAGGTAGAGCAGGTCACAACCACCTTAAGCGGCCGGGTGGATCTCTGCCTTTCCTGCCACAAGGAAAAACCGGATAAAGCCCACGGGAGGGGAGTCCTGGGATGTGCTGTGTGCCATAAGGGGAACCCGCTCTCCGGCGACAAACAACGGGCACACATGGGAATGGTCCTGAATCCGGGAGAACTTCGATTTGCAGATCAAACCTGCGGTCAGTCCGGCTGCCACCCAAAGCGGGTCACTTGGGTCAAGAACTCACTTATGGCTACAAACCGTGGCATCATCAGCACCCTTCGCTTTTACTGGGGAGAGAGTCCTGACCACGATGAGGACCTTTCGGTAAAAATACTGAAAGATACCGGCATGAATTCCCTTGCCCTTGACTACTACCGGAAGTTGTGTGGGAGTTGTCATCTATGGGTTGAACGCGGGAGTCTTCCCAGTTTTCTGGCACACAAGGGCGGGGGATGCACTGCCTGTCATTTTATTAAGGACGAAGAAAAAAAACCAAAAGACGAGAGACATCCCAAAATAATTAAGGCCATTCCCATGGAAAATTGTGTTCTGTGTCACAACCGAAGTGGACGTATCGGGCTGTCATATCAGGGGCAGTTTGAGTCTGAGGGCTATGGCACTCCGTATGAAGAAGGCGATTTTTCCTCCAGAGAGTTAATTGACGGCCGTTTTTACCGGATATTTAAGGACGATATTCATCACGAAAAAGGTATGACCTGTATTGACTGCCATACCCAAAAAGAAATTATGGGAGACGGAGAACGCCATGCACATTTTGAAAAACAACTGGAGGTTACATGCCGGGACTGCCATGGGATTTCTAAATCACCAAATTCTTCCGGTTCTCCCGAACTCAACATCCGGCAAAAAGACGGCTCATTTGTCCTTGAGAACAAACAAAACAAAAAACTTCATCCGCTCCACGTTCCTAATCCGGTTGCCTGCCTGCATCCCACTCACCGCCGCCTGTCCTGCCAGGCCTGCCATAGTACATGGGTACCTCAGTGCTACGGCTGTCATGTCCGGATGGACAGAAGCAAGACCCAGTTGGATAAGATTTCAATAAAAGAGACCCCTGGGCTTTGGGAAGAGTTTCGTTCATTTATCCGCTACGAATGCCCGCCTTTGGGAATATTTGAGCATGGCGAAGAAGGACGGGAGACTCTTTCTGAAAAGGGCCAGCTTCAAGCCGAGACCGGAGAAGTAGTTGTCCTTGTACCAGGGTGACAGGATTTCATTACCTTCCTGGATGGAGGCGGCAAATGGAAACGTAATTTCAGGCGACTCACTGTCTCATGGATGGACCCCCATACTACGCAAAAGGATGGACGCTCCTGCAGGGAATGCCACCAAGACCCAAGGGCATTAGGGCTCGGTCAGGGCAGTCTCTCATTTGGACCTGATGGGTGGAGCTTCACCTCCTCTCTTTCCGGTCCTGCTACTTCTCTGGATATAGATTATCCTCTTGACGCCTTTGTCGACATAGAAGGCAGACCCCTGGTCCGCACATCAAGAACGGGACTCAGATCCTTTAACTCACATGAACTTGATAAAATTCTCTATGTTGGACTCTGCCTTCCGTGCCACACAAATTTTGACGACCCTGTAATGAGAAATTGGACTCCCGGTAAAGCACCTTCCCCTTGCCACTATGCCGGCTTTGCCAGTCGGCATACTTCACAACATCTGCCTTGAATTGGGGCGCTATGAAATATGGTTACGCACAAAATGGATCTTTCTTATAATAGTAATCTACTATATATTGCTTAAAATACTGTAACCCTGCCTATGCATAACACACAGACAGGGGCAGGGTACGAGATTCTCGGAGAGTAGGCATATATCATGGCAAATTTAATAGAATCCAGCCGACCGGCTTCATCAAATACGGACGGTAGTCTTCCCAATACAGATCTGCTGCTGACTAACAACGCACTTGTTGTGTTGGCCCGTAGATATTTGAAGAAAGACGAGCAGGGCAAAGTTGTTGAAACACCTGAAGAGATGTTCAGGAGGGTGGCAAGTATAATTGCCATGGCAGATCTTATGTATGATGAGAATGCCGATATAGGCGCCATTGCCAAAACTTTTTATGAAGTCATGACCTCTCTTCGGTTTATGCCCAATTCGCCGACCTTAATGAATGCAGGCAGAGAGCTTGGACAGCTCTCTGCGTGTTTCGTGCTTCCGATTGATGACTCCATTGAAAGCATTTTTGAGGCAATACAGCATACTGCCATGATTCATAAGAGTGGAGGAGGCACAGGCTTTTCCTTCTCACGGATACGTCCCAGGGGAGACAGGGTCAAATCCACACAGGGAATCGCAAGCGGCCCGGTTTCCTTTATGACCATATTTGATGTGGCTACTGAGACAGTCAAGCAGGGTGGTACCAGGCGTGGTGCCAACATGGCTATTCTAAGAGTGGATCACCCTGATATTGAGGAATTTATTACTGCCAAGACGCATATTGACAAGCTCAATAACTTCAATATTTCCGTGGCGTTGACAGAGAAATTTATGGAGGCGGTTGAGCGTGGGGAGGACTATGCACTGGTCAACCCCAGGACCGGCAAAGAGGTCCGTAGGATATCAGCATCGGCCATTTTTGACAAGATAGTGGAATCGGCCTGGAACAGCGGTGAACCCGGAATCGTATTCCTGGACAGGATCAACAGGACAAATCCTACTCCTGATCTGGGACAAATCGAAAGCACGAATCCTTGTGGCGAACAGCCACTTTTACCCTATGAATCATGTAACCTGGGTTCCATCAATCTGGGCAAGTTTGTGAAAGATGGGGAAATAGATTATCCGGTCCTTAAGGAGACAGTGTGGCAGGCGGTCCACTTTCTGGACAATGTAATAGATGCCAACAAGTTTCCCCTTGAAAAAATCAGCAGCATGACCATCCGAACCAGGAAGATAGGCCTTGGGGTGATGGGCTTTGCTGATTTACTGATATGTTTGGACATTCCCTATAACTCTGACCGGGCCGTTTCACTGGCCGGGGAACTCATGTCTTTTATGGACAAGGAATCAAAGGCGGCCTCTGCGGAACTTGCGAAAAAACGGGGGAATTTCCCTGCCTACAAAGGAAGCATTTACGATAGTCCAAAAACCCCTTTCATGAGAAACGCCACTACCACCACTATCGCACCAACCGGCACCATCAGCATTATTGCAGGGGCATCAAGCGGCATTGAGCCTCTGTTTGCAATCAGCTACATCCGTCGCGTAATGGATGGTACAGAGCTGGTTGAGACACATCCCCTGTTTATAGAGGCCATGGAAGTCGCTGGTAAATACTCTGATGCCTTGATGGAAAAGATTGCAGAATGCGGATCAGTCCAGGGTCTGGATGAGGTACCGGAAGACCTGAAGAAAGTATTCGTCACATCCATGGACGTCTCACCCGAGGACCATATAGCGATCCAGGCCGCCTTCCAGAGAGACATTGATAATGCGGTCTCTAAAACCATTAACTTTCCTGATGATGCAACCAGGGACTCCGTCCGAAGTGCATACCTGTTGGCCTGGAATCAAGGACTTAAAGGCATAACAATCTATCGTAGCGGCAGTAGGCCGGTCCAGGTCTTAAGCCTGAAAAAGGAAAAGATTACTCCAAGGCCAAGGCCACTTAAAACCCATGGTATTACAGAGCGGGTACGGACAGGCTGCGGGAATCTCTATGTAACTGTTAACTGGGATGATAAAGATATATGCGAGGTATTTGCTCAGATGGGTAAGACCGGTGGGTGCGCAGCCTGTCAGATTGAGGCTGAGAGCAGACTGATTTCTCTGGCACTCCGTTCTGGGATCAGGGTCCAGTCCATTGTAAGCCAACTTGCCGGCATCCGTTGTCCGTCTCCTATCTGGTATGAAGGAGTCCAGATTCTTTCTTGCCCTGACGCCATTGCCAAGGTACTGGCCTCTGCGAGCGGTGTAGAGATAGAAAAAGGAAATCCGGCTGTTATGAACTGTCCTGAGTGCGGGGCGGTGCTTGAGCCAGAGGGCGGCTGTTTCCTCTGCCGGTCTTGCGGATTTTCAAAATGCGATTAATCCTGGTAAATCGGTATTGAGAGTCAACTCGAATGTAACGAACGATAATAGGGCAATGTAAATTTGCCCGAAAATACATGAAATGGCAATATGTCAAGGCAAATTGGTTTGTCAATCAATGATTCGCGCCGCTACGCGGCGCGAATGCGCGAGTTGACTTCGTCCAACGATTGGTCCACACCGCTACGCGGTGCGAACCATCGGGATAGGAAGGAGCCTCACAGCTTCCCCCTCCCACACCACGCAGCGTACGGGTCCGTACTACGCGGTTCGGCTGATCAGGCAGAATCAGATCCAGGGAAACACAAGTCCGAGTGATTTGAACCAAGCATCAGGCAAGGCGATCTGAACCCACTTGACTTTGCTCATCCGCCAGGGGCCTTTTCGGGCGCAGCCTGTCGTTAATGCTTGGTCCCTGTAAACTCCTCTTTTCAGGAGTTCCCGCACTCGGGTCCGACGGTTTTTCCAATGCTTCCAGATCACCGCCCGAAGTCGGCGTCGGACGCGATAGGGGACGTTGCCAATTTGTACAACTTAAGGTATGTATGCTGTATGGTGAGACAAGCCCGATTGGATGCGCCTGGTGTTTTGCACCATGTTATGGCACGTGGCATTGAGCAACGGCCTATTTTTATTGATGACCGTGACAGAGATGAGTTTGTTCGTCGTCTATCAGATCTTGCTCTGGAAGGGAAACTGATAGTTTACGCATGGTCTTTAATGCCCAACCACTTTCATCTTCTGGTCAGGACCGGAAAGATCTCTTTGTCCAGGAGTATGCGCTCATTGTTAACAGGGTATGCCGGATACTTTAACCGGCGGCATAGACGTCATGGACATGTATTTCAAAACCGTTTCAAGTCTATAATATGCGAGGAGGAACCATATTTTTTAGAGCTTGTTCGATATTTGCACCTTAATCCTTTGCGTGCTGGTATTGTTAAGGATCTGAAGGGGCTGGACCGGTATCCATATACTGGCCATTCGATTCTTGTGGGCAGTATAGACCGGTTATGGCAGGACACTGAAGATGTATGGAATCGATTTGGCGGGACACGTCGGGAGGCTGCGAAGAGTTATCGGGCTTTTGTATCGGATGGTGTCGGGCAGGGCCGAAGGCCTGACCTTATGGGTGGTGGACTCTATCGAAGCATGGGTGGTTGGCGTGCAGTTGCGGATTTACGTCGAGGCCGCGAGGCATATCGGTCTGACGAACGCGTGTTGGGGTCTTCTGCGTTTGTTGAGGTTTTGCTTGAGGAAGCGGATGCTCAGTTGAAAGGAAGATATAGGCAGGTAGAATTGTCAAAGCTGAAGAAACGCATTGCCAAAGATATGGGAGTCAGTAGTCATGCCTTGGCTGGTGGAGGCAGGTCTGAGAATGTGTCACGTGCCAGAGCTGTTTTATGTTATGTTTGGATGCATTATTTGGGACAAAGTGGCCGGGTACTTGCCGAAGAGCTTGGTGTGAGTTCCCAAGCTGTTTATGCGGCTTTTTCTCGAGTGGAACGGAACGGGGGATTGGACGCGGAAGCCCTGGAAAGATGGTGCCGGTAAAATATTGAACAACAAACAAGGACATAAATTTGAAATATAGCACCTTCCATAAAGAACCTGTGACTACAGCATTACTTCTTGCAGCCGGAATAGGTAGCCGCCTTTATCCATTGTCGCTGGATGCCCCTAAATGTCTGACGATAGTCAGTGGCGTGTCGATACTTGAACGTTTGGTCTCAAACCTGAGTCAAAATGGTTTCAAACGTCTGGTCGTTGTTACTGGATATCTGGAAAATTGCATTAAAGATTTTTTGGGGACTCAGATAGGTAACATTTCAATCGACTACATTTTCAGTCCGCTTTACAAGACAACCAATAATATCTATTCTCTCTGGATGGCACGTGAAATTATCAATGAGCCATTCCTGCTACTCGAAAGTGATCTTGTGTTTGATGAATCACTTCTGAAATCCATGCTGTATCCTAATAAAATAGCTGTTGCAAAGATGCAACCGTGGATGCATGGGACATGTGTTACAATCAATCGATCTCAACGTGTTAACGCATTTTTTAAAGACAACAAAGCCCCCCTTACTGTGGATTCATATAAAACAGTTAATATTTATTGCATTTCGCTTAGTTCGTGGCACTGTATTGTCGAAAAATTAGATCAGCATATTTCAGATGGCAAAACAAACGATTATTACGAAATCATATTTGCGGAAATGATTGCTGATGGCAGTCTCTCTTTGGATATGGTCTCTTTTGACAGCAAACCATGGTATGAAATAGACAATATCGAAGATCTGGCAAAGGCTGAGAAACTATTTCCATTATACAATCATACAGCCACTAAAATTCTTCATATTTCATAACCTGTTTTTTGGGCCATGCAATTGAACAATAGTGCAACACCGAACATCACTAAAAAAATAACAGGAATTTCATATGACACAAAATAATTATAAGGCTCAATCTGAAAAGTATGACTTCATCTCCGGCCAACATGGTGGTTATTATCGATATAATTTTGTAGATCATGCCTATCTTTATAATCTCTATTTCCCACCAGAGGCTATTTTTACAAATTTTAAAGATCAAGTTCACGACCTTGTTCTGAATTATCCAGTGGCACAAGATGCCTTGGCTGGGTTTATTGGCAAAATAATTAACCAACCTGCTGAAAGAATTGTTGTGGGAAATGGGGCTGCTGAATTAATAAAAATAGTATCAGGTCACATATCAAACAAGTTAATCGTTCCAGTGCCTTCTTTTAATGAATATGCCAATGCTGCTTCTCCAGGCAAAGTAGTTGAGTTCCCTCTTGAAATTCCATCCTTCCAAATAGATGTTGATAAATTTGCTACGGAAGCGATCAGGGTAAAAGCTGATGTAGCTGTTGTGGTAACGCCTAACAACCCAACATCCTTGTTGATTCCCAAGCCCGATCTCATTCGTCTTGCAAAAAAACTTGAAATTAATAACTGCATGCTGATTATTGACGAATCTTTTTTAGATTTTGCAGAGAATGCTGATCAAAAAAGCATGGAACAAGAAATCGAAAAATACCAAAATGTAACAATTTTCAAAAGCATGAGCAAAGCCTACGGTATCTGTGGACTCAGGATCGGTTATATGCTGACTGCAAATTCACAATTTGCTGAAGTTGTGAGAAATGGCGTGCATATCTGGAATATTAACGGGTTTGCAGAAGAGTTTTTACGGCTTTTGCCAGATTACAAACAAGAATTTATTGAAAGCTGTAAACAAGTGCGAACTGACAGAGATGGCTTGTACAAAAAACTTCGCAGCATTGAAGGCATGACTGTTTTTAAACCTGATGCAAACTTTATTTTTTGTCATCTACATGATTATGCGCAAAGTGCTCCAGAAATCACGAAAAAATTATTTATTGAACATAATATGTATATAAAGGACTGCTCGGGCAAAACTCAACCTGATTCAGATCGTTATCTTCGTATTGCCAGCCGTACAGAAACAGAGAATTGTAAATTAGTTGAAGCGTTAACCCATGTAATGGACTTAACAAACCGACAAGCATAAAAATAATGACAAATCCTAAACCACATGCACCCACAATGCTCTATTTTGCTAAAGATCTTCCTAATATCTGTTCCCTTGCAGGTCTGTTGTGTGCAGTCCTTGGTATTTACTATGCGATTCTGGGCATTTTTCCTGTCGCAATAATTGGAGTTCTGTGGGCTGTTTTATTTGACTGGGCTGACGGAATCATTGCTCGACAAATTAAGGGGAGAACAGATAACCACCGAGCCATTGGGGGGCAGCTTGATTCGCTTATTGACATTGTAAGTTTTGGAGTATTTCCAGCTATTTTTCTCTTAAGCTATGGCAAGTTCAGCCCATGGTTCCTGCCGGGAGCATTTCTTATTGTTGCTGTTAGTGCTATCCGATTGAGTTACTTCAATGTTTTCGGTCTGATTGACGATAAAACCTACATGGGCCTGGCGTTAGATAACAATATTATTATTTTTGCTTTTGTGTTTTTATTTGAAGGCTTTATTAATTATAAGGTGTTTTCAATAATCATTTACGCACTTTTGATGGTATTGCTGGTGTTTAATTTAGCTCCTGTAAGAACTCCCAAGTTTGCTGGAAAATGGTTTTATGTTCTTATCGCCTACACGTTAGTGTTGACAGTTATCTACGGTTTGCTGTGCTTTAACAGAGTTTAAAAGATTAAGTCAAACCCCCTATATCAAGAAAATGAGATAGAGATAATTCATCACCAAAAGATATCGGGATAGGGACGCCCCTCACAGGGCGCCCCTCCCACACCACGCAGCGTACGGGTCCGTACTACGCGGTTCGGCTGATCAAAAGAGAATAAAGGGGTCACCCGTTGATAAAAATTCATTATTTCTGGTTCATAGAAAAATCATCAAGCTATCTTATGGTCTATATGCGAACCAAAGGGAAAATGATGCCAAAGTCCATCACACGCGCCTACTCACGCTATAGCCGCGATGCGGCTACCTTGCTAGGAGCATTGATCCGCGAAGCGCGTAATGAGCGCAAGCTCACTGCTCAGGAATTGGCCGATCGCGCTGGTATTTCTAGAGGACTGCTGCAACGCATCGAAAAAGGCAACCTCAAATGTGAAATCGGAGCCGTGTTCGAAGTGGCAACCATTGTTGGTGTTAAGCTGTTTGATACCGATGAAAGCGCGCTGACGAAATACCTGCGTCAAACCAAGGAAAAGCTGGCGCTCCTGCCAAAATCTGTTCGCAAGAAATCCAAAGCGGTGCGCGATGACTTCTAAGACAGAGAAAGAAGCCTTTGTCTGGATATGGCTGCCGGGCGAAACCGAGCCTGTCGTAGCCGGGCGGCTTGAAGCTGATAACGGCAATATCCTGTTCAACTATGGTAAAAGCTACCTGGATCGTATCGGTGACAACAAACCTGCGATTTCAATTTACGAACCCGAATTGCCGCTAAAGGCTGGAGTGCTTCCTTTGCCCGAGGGCTTGACTATGCCCGGCTGTATCAGGGATGCCGCGCCTGATGCGTGGGGCCGGCGTGTGATTATCAACAAAAAGTTAGGGCTTAAAGGTGCCGACACTGATACTGCCGAGATAGATGAACTGATCTACCTGCTGGAGTCTGGCTCGGACCGGATCGGTGCGCTTGATTTTCAGCGCTCCCCTACAGAATATGTGCCGCGTACCGTAAATAGTGTCAGTATAGAAGAATTGATTGAATCTGCAGAACGGGTCGAAAAAGGCGTGCCCCTTACACCGGAGTTGGATCAGGCGTTGTTCCATGGCAGCTCTATTGGCGGCGCTCGTCCTAAAGCCTTAATTCAAGACCAAGGCAAAAAATACGTGGCCAAGTTTTCATCCAGTACCGATCTGTACAGCATCGTTAAAGCTGAATTCATCGCCATGCGGTTGGCTGAATTGGTCGGGTTGAATGCTGCGCCAGTAAAACTGGCCAATGCGGCTAACAAAAACGTACTATTGATCGAGCGCTTTGACCGCGTGCCAAAAGGTGACAAGTGGGCACGAAAGGCCATGGTCTCAGCTCTAACTCTATTTCGTTTAGATGACATGATGGCGCGGTACGCCAGCTATGAAACGTTATCCGAAATTATCCGCCACTGTTTTACCGATCCGAAGCATACGCTGAAAGAGCTGTTCTCTCGACTCGTCTTCAATATTCTGTGTGGCAATACCGATGATCATGCGCGGAATCATGCGGCGTTTTGGGATGGTAAAGCATTGACCCTGACACCTGCTTATGACATTTGTCCGCAAGGCCGCACAGGCAATGAGGCTTCACAGGCCATGCTCATATCTGGCGACAATAATCTGAGCCAACTCAAAACGTGCCTTGAGACCGCGCACAACTTCCTTCTTTCTAAGGATGAAGTCCGCGAAATATTCGGTAACCTGATTGCCGCAATCGAACAGCATTGGGACGCCGTCTGTGAAGAAGCTGAGCTAAATGAAGTGGATAAGAAACTTCTTTGGAGACGGCAGTTTCTAAACCCCTTTTCAGTTGAGCAATAGGTATTACTTTTGAAAAGCAACGGGGGTCTTGATTCTTGACAGAACTCAGTTATATACGAAGTAGCGGTTTTGCCGAACCATAAAATGCACTGCTTTCCGTTGCTCCATACCAGCCCAGTCGGGCCGCTGAATTCGCCGTTTATGTGGCATTCGTTTTAAGTAATGTACAAAATTAAAGTGGTGTCTTATCGCCCATGAAATGTAAAAGGTGACATGAGTTGGAAAAATAAGTCAACCATAGTAACTGGCCTTAAAAGCATTATAAAAGGAGATAGCCATGACTACAGAAGGTTTTATAAGGTATAGAAGTGACTATAAGTATCAGTTGGCTGAGGGATATAAAATCAACATTTCAATTAGGCCAAAATCTAATATTGAAACAGAATTTATTGATTTGGATACTGATGGAAATTTAACAGTCAAAAAAGGCTATGCATGGGATGGGCCTTCCGGTCCAGTAAAGGATACAGATGAAAATATGCGAGCGTCATTGGTTCACGATGCTCTCTATCAGCTAATGAGAAATGATAAGATTAAATCGAGAACTCATAGAAAAGCAGCAGACCAGGAGTTTAAAGATATATGTAAGGTTGATGGAGTGTCTAACTTAAGGGCATCAGCTTATTACAAGGCTTTACGAAAGTTCGGAAAGACTGCTGCCAGTCCACAGAACAAAAAAGTGATAGTTCGTGCACCGAGGAGCCAAAAAATTTAGTAAGTTTTCACAGAACGTTGAAAATAGAAAATGATTACCCTGCAAAAGGTCCGCCGGCCTTTCTGCTCATCTAACTTCCGGATCAAACTCTGTGGCATTAACTGCTTTTACCTTGCCATCACTACGTTCAACAAGTTCGAATTCAATAATCGTCTGCCTAGTCTTTAATTGAGCAAAGGACTGATCAGTCACAACACGTCCGTCTCTGTGTCTGAAGTCGCTGATATGGCAAAAGACATCATCACGAATATCCAACACATCAAGACCGGTTCGCACAGCCAGAAACGCAAACCCTTTCTCCTCGTTAAAGACATGCATTACACCGTGAATACGCGACGAATTGTCTGTAGAAGGTAAGAGTCCCGGAACCAGGTATCCGGGAAAATGGTTATCAACTTCACACCTGAGAATTTCGCTGGTATTGGAAAAAGAGAGGAGATCTACTCGCTTTCCTCTGTTCTGAAGTGCCCGCACGAGCCTGAAAAAATCACCATCACCGCTGCCTAATAGTATGTAATCCAGGTTATCTGACTGCAATAATGTGTCTATTGCAAGATCAAGGTCAGCATTTGCTTTGGTAATAATATCTCCTTCAGAATTTCTATAGCGCTGGACCTTCTTTAAAACTAAATGGAAACTCTCACGTCTGACCGCTTCTCGATACTCTTGTTTTTTCCTCTTATAGTCGATGTCCTTTTTTTCCCGCTCCGAATCGATTGCCATATAGGCATTTGCCCGTAATACAGTGGCTCCTTGAGCCTCTACCAACTCTCTAACAACGCGGTATCGAATTCCCCAGCCCCCGCATCGTACCAGATTTTCAATATCCAAAAAAATTCCTGCTTTAAGCATATATCACCTTTAAATAAAAACTGTAAAAAGAACATTGTTCCCATAGTCTCCCATATAAGTATTCTGGCACCTAAATCCTCAAGACATCAAAAAAACATGCTTCTTAAATGGAAATCCCTATATTAGATTCATGAATTGAGAGATTCAAGGGTTTTCGAACTACTATCCAAAAAAAACGTTCAATTCTTCAATCCCTGATTGAAAAAATAAAATCAATATATTACTTATATAGGTTAAATCAGGCTTAAAATTCCATGCTGGATTGTCTGAAGCTTAATGCAGCCGTTATTTAATCATCATGACCATAAAAATCTACAATACATTTACTCGGAAGAAAGAGGCCTTTGAGCCCCTGACACCAGGATATGTGCGCATGTATGTATGTGGCATAACGGCCTATGACCGCTGTCACATTGGGCATGCCCGCTCAGCCGTAGTCTTTGACGCAGTGCTACGGCACCTCAGATATAGAGGATTTGAGGTAAATTTTGTAAGGAATTTTACTGACATTGATGACAAGATCATCAACAGGGCCATTGAGGAAGGAATTTCCCCCGAGGTCCTTACAGAAAGAGAGATAAAGCATTTCTACCAGGACATGGATGCACTGGGTGTGCTTCGTGCTACCACAGAACCGAAGGCAACAGAACACATTCAGGAAATTATTGAACTCATAGAGACATTGATAGATAAAGGCCAGGCTTATAGTTCAGGAGGTGACGTCTACTTCTCTGTGCGCAGCTTCCCCGGTTACGGAGCCTTATCCAGAAGGAATATAGAAGAAATGCGGGCCGGAGCCAGGATAGCCGTAGGAGAACAGAAAAAAGATCCCATGGATTTTGCGCTATGGAAGGCTGAAAAACCAGGTGAGCCCAAATGGGACAGTCCATGGGGACCAGGCAGGCCCGGATGGCATATAGAGTGCTCAGCCATGAGCATGAAGTACCTGGGGCCGACCCTGGACATTCATGGCGGTGGGCTGGATCTTATATTTCCACACCATGAAAACGAACGTGCCCAATCCGAGGCGGCAACAGGAAAGACCTTTGTCCGTTTCTGGATGCACAATGGTTTTGTAACGATCCTCAGCGAGAAAATGTCAAAGTCCCTGGGAAATTTTGTAACCATTCAGGAAATCCTGGAAAAATATCATTCTGAGGTCCTGAGGCTCTTCCTTTTGTCCAAGCATTACCGCAGTCCTCTTGATTACAGCCCTGAGGCCCTGACCGAGACGACTTCCGCCCTTGATCGATGCTATACGGCCCTTTCCGAGGCAAGACACCTATCTGATAAACCGATGAAGAAACAACGGCCCCTCACTGATGAGGCCGGAAAGGCAATAGATACACTGAATCATCTGAAAGATAGATTTGGCCAGGCCATGGATGATGATTTCAATACCGCGCAGGCCCTTGGGCACCTCTTTGATGGTGTCAGGGCCTTAAATCGCCTTGGACAGGAAGCCGAAAAGAGGCCCTCGGCCCTCTACATAGAACCTTTGAAATCCGGAGCAGATGCAATCCGGGATGTTGCCAGGGTGCTGGGGTTGCTCAATCAAGACCCGGATGCTTATCTTAGAAAGAGGAATCTCGATGCACTGGGCCTTCTTGGTATGATAGAAGCCGATGTATTGAAGGTTATTAAGGAACGGACCAGGGCCAGAGGGAAAAAAGATTGGGATAGTGCAGACAGGATCAGGGATGAACTCGGAGCCAAGGGGATAACTCTTAAGGACGGGCCTGAAGGGACCACCTGGACAATGAAGCCAGGGCCTTAATTCTTTTCATTTTCAAGAGAGATTGCCGATGTTAAGGGATAAAAAATATATCTCAATAGATTTCAACGAAACCGATTTGGTAGAAAGGAACAAGGAGCTTTCTGTCATATTGGACATCAGCAACTTTTTGGCGTCCTCGCTGAAACTCGATGATGTTTTGAATGGGGCGGCATCTAAAATGCTCGAACATTTCGAATTTGATGCCTGCAGGATCTATTCAATGGACAAGAACGGCCGGTACTTAAATTTGACGGCATTTTTGGGAGCCGACCCGGGAGGTCTTGAACGTGTTGGGATAACAGAAGGTTTCACAGGAAAGGCCGCCAGGACACGTTCTTTCATTGCTCAACACGTTTCGGAGCTTGAGGACAGGGAAAGGGCCGCTATGCTCACAAGTAAGGGTTTCAAGATCATTATATGCGTTCCCCTCATTGCCGTTGGTGAGGTTGTGGGTGTTATGAACATGGCATCTAATAAGCTGATTAAGCTTGATCAAGAAATGATAGACCTTCTTGAGGTAATAGGAAATCAAATATCCGTAGCAATAAAAAACGCAAGGCTTTATGAAAATATTCTAAAAAAGAAAAATGAACTACTTGAGAAAAAGAACATGATCGAGTTTTTCGCTTACTCGACCTCCCATGATCTCAAAGGCCCCGCTATTGCAATCTATGGAATTTCCAAACTCCTCAACAAAAAATATGGTCACCTTTTGAATGATAAGGGTAGAGATTATTGTGAGAAGATTCAAAAGACATCTGAACAAATAGTAACCCTAGTTGAAAAAATAAATATATATATACAGGCAAAAGTTGCGCCTTTGAATATTGAAGATATCAGAATTGGGAGCATATTAAGTGAGTTAAAGGAAGAGTTTTCTTCTGTTTTGGAAAGCCGCCATATTAATTGGGTTGAGTCTAAAGACGATCATATAATCAAGGCAGACAGGCTTTCGATCAACAGGGTTTTGCGCAATTTGGTGGATAATGCGTTCAAGTACGGCGGAGATAACTTAAGCGAAATCAGGATCGGCTACAGAGAAGACAAAGACTTTCATGTCCTTTCAGTGGGGGATGATGGTGTTGGAATTAAAAAGGATCAATATGATAAGATTTTCCAGGTCTATCAGCGGGAGGAGACGTCCAGAGGGATCGCAGGTGCTGGTTTGGGCCTTGCCATTGTGAAGGAGGTGGCAGAGAGGCATGGAGGAAAGGTCTGGGCAGAGCCCGGACCGGAGAAAGGGACCATTTTTTATGTTGCAATATCAAAGAAGCTGCATGGGAAATAAAAGGAAACCATCCATGGCCAAGCGTTTCAAGTGTGAGCTTATTTCCTGGGCCAGGACCTATGAATTAACCCGCCGCCTTTGTCTCAGAATTCTGAAAACTGCTTTTCGGCCTGACCTCGTTGTGGCCATAGGCCGGGGAGGCTATGTCCCAGCCCGCATTGTGTGTGATTTTCTGGAAATTACTGACCTCACGGCTATAAAAATTGAGCACTGGGGCATGGGGGCGCAAAAGCATGATGCTGCGCTTCTTCGCTTCCCATTGAATATAGATGTCTCCGGTCAAAAAATCCTGGTTGTGGATGATGTCACTGACACCGGTGATACGCTCCAAACTGCTTTAACTTATCTCCTCCAGCAACACCCGGATGAGGTGCGAACGGCTGTGATCCAGCACAAGACCACCTCCCGTTTTATGCCGGATTATTACGGCCAGAGGATAGTCAAATGGCGTTGGATCATCTATCCCTGGGCAGCAGTGGAGGACCTTACAGGGTTTCTCAGACAGATGGATCCGGCACCTCATTCCTCTGATGAAGCAGCCAAGCGCCTGGTTGCCGACTATGGCATTCAGCCTCCGCAGCGCCTTCTGGAATATATCTGGTTACTCAATGAAGGACGGAATCATTACAGTAAAAACAAGGGCTCGAACAGGATTTATGCTGGTTGACAAAGAGGCGGGTAAGGCGCCCTGCTGATCCTTCACTCTTCTATGTCGAACGCCCAGGGTATATGTTCAATGGTTGGTTTTCCAGTACCATGAAACATGATTGCCAAGACATCAAATCGAATTTCCCTTTCAAGGCAATCCTTTTTCTGGAGGTACCACTTGGCAACACGTACAATCTGACGTTTTTTGTGATAGGTTATTGCCTCTTGGGGCAGACCATATTTAGCGCTTACCCGGGACTTTACCTCCACAAAGATTATCTGTGAGCGATCCTCAAGAATCAGGTCTATCTCACCGCACTTCACTCGGTAGTTACGCTCAAGGACATGATATCCCTTCTCTATGAAAAAGGCTTCAGCGAGTCTCTCTGCCTTTTCCCCTAATTCCTTGGCATATCTAGGTCTCAATCGTACTCCTGGGATATTGTTGTGTACTCCCGCACTCCTTTAAAGGTTCTCCTGTGGATCGGACAACAGCCATAGAGCTTGATAGCCTTACGGTGTTCTAAAGTTGCGTAGCCTTTGTTACTTGCAAAATTGTAATGGGGGTAATTTCGGTGCATCTCTTCCATAAGGCTGTCTCTAAAGACCTTGGCCACTATTGAGGCGGCAGCCACGGAAAGAGACCTCTGGTCTCCCTTTACCAAGGTTTTCTGAGGCAAAGTGTGAGGAATTGGTTGATTACCGTCAATAAGTAAGGCCCTGGGCCGCAGATCCAGATTATCAACGGCCAGGGCCATTGCCTTAAGGCTGGCTCTAAGGATATTTATCCGGTCTATTTCAGCAGATTCCACCTGGGCCACAGAGACCGCCAGGGCCTTTTCTCTTATCGCCCTGTTAAAGACTTCCCTCTGTTTTGAGGAAAGGGCCTTTGAATCCCGGACACCTGGAAGATGGATATCAGGTGAAAGTATTACAGCGGCCGCTACTACAGGCCCTGCCAGACACCCGCGGCCAACTTCGTCAAGACCGGCAACCGGATCGAGATCATGGTCCCACAGACTGCGTTCAAAGTACAAGAGATCCAGTTCGGAATCTCTGTCCCCGGTCTTCATGAAATCAGGAACGACTACTCACCTTTTGTCGTACCGCTTTACCCTTTAGACCACGTAGATAGTAAAATTTGGCCCGGTTGTGACGGCCTTCTTTTGCCAATTCTATTTTTTCGATTCTGGGAGAGTGTGTGGGGAAAATTCGTTCTACGCCAACGCCGTAAGAGACTTTTCTTACAGTAAAACTCTCAGACATGCCGCTGCCCCTGCGGCTGATTACCACGCCTTCAAATATCTGTATACGTTCCTTTTCCTCTGTCTCCCGAATCTTGACATGGACACGTACAGTATCTCCGGGCCTGAAGGCCGAAATATCCGCTCGCATCTCTTCAAGCTCAAGTCTACGCAAAATTTCCATCTGTTATATCCTCCTGGAAATAAAGAATGCCAAATTAATAAAGCTTTTTTACCACAATTCAGCATTCAGCATTTTATTAATTTTTATCCCCCAAAAGCCGGTCCAGAGTTATTGCAACTGCGCTGCGGACCGGCAAATGATTGTATTCCCGATTACCCTCTATAGGGGAAATTACTCCATCAACACTTTTAAGCACACTGTTATCAAATCCGGAAGCAGTGCCGAAAAGAAGCAAAATGCTGTCACGGCCTTGATCTTCTATTTTTTTTCTCAAACTGGACCAATCCACAGAATTAGGCCGTTTCTTGGCAGTAGTGGCATATACAAGAATGCGTCTTCCTGTCTCACTGGTTATGTCGCTACAGACCTTTTCAATATCTTCTGCAATCCTTATAAGCCCCATGGCCTCCCGTCTGTCCGGATTGATATCTCCCCCGACTCCTTTCAGCCAATGATCAATCAGGTTTCTTGCCAATACCTGCTGATCAGACAGTGGAGTAACCAGATAATATGCGGCCAGTTCATAGGTCCGGGCCAGCCTTGCCATATCATGGATATCCAGGTTAGTAATAGCCGAGGCTATTAATTCACCGTGCCGATTCAGGACGGGATAATGGACCAGGGCAAGGTAGATCAGCTTTCTTCCCACCCCAGGCTCCTGAGATATTTAATGTCTTTTTCATCCAATCGGGCGCTGTTGAGGAGTTCCGGCCTATGTTCATAAGTGAGGCCAAGTGATTGCTCCCTTCTCCATTTTGCAATTTTTGCATGATCGCCGGACAGTAATACCTCCGGGACTTCCCAGTCATTAAAGACCCTGGGACGGGTATATTGAGAAAATTCCAGGAGTCCGTCACTGAAAGAATCATTCTCTGCTGATGACTCACATCCCAGGACACCCGGTATAAGCCTGCTAACGGCCTCTATCACTACAAGGGCGGCGATTTCGCCGCCGGACAGAATATAATCTCCGACAGATAACTCAATATCTACGCAGTGCTCTCGGATTCTCTCATCCACTCCTTCATATCGACCACATATAAGGATAAGCCGCTCAAGTTGAGCAAGCTCCCGGGCCAGAGACTGATCAAGTAACTTTCCTTTGGGGCTTAGCAAAATGATCCTGGCCTCAGGCGGTTCTTTTTTCAGGACATCAAGGGCCTTATAGATTGGTTCGGGCTTCATCACCATGCCCTCTCCACCACCAAAGGGTCTGTCATCAGTGGTCCGATGCCTGTCTATAGTAAAATCCCTGAGGTTGACTGTCCTGACCTTCAGGATATCTGCCTCAATGGCCCGTCTTACCACCCCATCCTTTAAAGAGGAATCAAAAAAATGGGGAAAGATAGTAACTATGTCAAAGAGCATTGGCCTCAACAAGGCCAGGGGGAAGATTTACCACCATGACGCCCTTTTTAAGGTCGATCTTTTTCACCATCTGTTCAACAGCAGGCACAAGGATCTCTCCTTTGTCACCTTTAACCACATAGACATCATGGGCCCCAGTTGCCAAGACATCAGATAAAATTCCCAATTCTTCCCCTCCGGCACTCACCACGGAAAGTCCCTCAATCTCGTGCCAGTAATACTCTCCCTCAGCCAGTGGCGGCAGTTTGGCTCTATCCAGGAAGATCTCTTTGCCAACAAAAAAATCTGCCTGTGTCCTGTCAACTACACCTTCAAGTGCCAGGATCACGCTTTGACCTTTTTTGACGCGGGCCTTGACAACCCTTTGAGACACTTTGTCGCCGTATTTGCCCTGAACAAAAATGTCTTTATAGTCTAAAAAATACTCTACATCCGAATAGGAATACACTTGCACCTCACCACGTATTCCATGGGTCTTTACAATCCTGCCAAGGGCAAAAAACAAGGTGTCAGTGCCTATCAACTATTCAAGTATTTCTAAGACCGACCTTTTCCGCAGTTTTGTAGATGCAGCATTGAGTATGGTCCTCATTGCTCTAGCAGTACGCCCCTGTCGGCCTATTACCTTTCCAAGGTCTTCCTTGGATACCCTAAGTTCCAGAACCGATGTCTGTTCTCCCTCGACCTCGTTTACCTTCACCGCCTCAGGATTATCTACTAGTGCCTTTGCTATGTATTCAACCAGCTCCTTCATCGTTCGCCTCCGCAGTCAATGTCCTCATGTGGCGGTATTATTATGCTTGAGCAGGTTCCAGTGGATGGCTGGCTTTTTTAAGCAAGGACCTCACTGTATCTGAGGGCTTAGCGCCCAAATTCAGCCATTTATCTACCTTGGATGAGTCAATCTTGAATTCCGCCGGGTCCTTTAGAGGATCGTATGTACCGAGAATTTCGAGAAATTTTCCATCTCTTGCAGCCTCGGAGTTTGTCGCTACCACACGATAAAACGGTTTTTTCTTGCGTCCATGCCTGGTCAAACGAATCTTTATTGCCATATTTACCTCCGGAAATAATTCAAAAGGGCAAAAGCCCTTTAGGGAACTGTTTAAATTTTGTTTTTCTCATTTTTTTGAGCATTTTGTTCATTGTTGTATAATTTTTAAGAAGGCGATTTACATCCTGGACCGCAGTGCCGCTACCATTGGCTATCCTCTTTCTCCGGCTGGCATTGATGATAGTGTAACTCCTGCGCTCCAGGGATGTCATGGAGTTAATAATAGCCTCCACCCGTACGAGTTCTTTCTCGTCAGGGGCCAATCCCTTCAACTGCTTCATCTTGTTTAGACCGGGAATCATGGAAATAATTTGTTCAAGACTTCCCATCTTTCTTATCTGCCGCAACTGGTCTCTGAAGTCCTCCAGAGTGAAACTGTCCGTTTTAAGCTTGTTTTGAAGCTCCAAGGCCTTTTTCTGGTCAATGGTATCCTGAGCCTTCTCAATCAGGCTGAGAACATCCCCCATTCCGAGAATTCGGTTGGCTATTCGGTCAGGATGGAAGGGTTCTATGGCGTCAAGTTTCTCACCGACACCTACCAGTTTGATGGATTTCCCCGTAACTGCCTGTATTGAAAGGGCGGCACCGCCTCTGGCGTCACCCTCAAGCTTGGTAAGCACAACGCCTGTAATAGAAAGTTCCTGGTCAAATTTTTGAGCTACATTGACAGCATCCTGTCCGGTCATGGCGTCTGCCACAAGCAGAATTTCCTGCGGAGACACCATAGCATTTATTTCCCTGAGTTCCCCCATTAGGGCATCGTCTATGTGCAAACGGCCTGCAGTATCAATGATAACCGTATCGAGGCGAGCAACTTCCGCTTTGGCAACTGCCTGTCTAGCTATGTCCACAGGAGACATGGTCGGCTCCGAAGGGAACACCTCAATTTTTAACTGGTCCCCAAGAATCTGTAGTTGCTTTATGGCCGCGGGTCTGTAAACATCAGCGGGCACAAGGTAGGGTTTTCGACCCTTTGATTTCAACCAGCGAGCGAGCTTTGCAGCGGTGGTGGTCTTACCCGAACCCTGAAGACCCACCAGAAGTATAACTGCAGGCTGGCGTCCAGCCAGATCGAGTCTCTTATTATGCCCCCCGAGTAAGGCTATAAGCTCCTCATGGACTATTTTCACAATTTGCTGAGCCGGAGTCAGGCTTTCCATCACCTCCTGCCCCACAGCACGCTCTTTTACCCGGGCGATAAAGTCCTTTACGACCTTATAATTTACGTCCGCCTCCAAAAGGGCTAGGCGGACCTCCCTCAGGCCCTCCTGGATATTCTTCTCTGAAAGTTTTCCGTAACCCTTAAGGCGTTTGAATACGGAATCCAGACGCTCGCTCAGATTATCAAACATGTTTGTTTAAATCCCAATTTTTCATATGAATAGGTGCTCAGTTATCTTAAGCTTTTTTCGTAATTTCTCAATAACTCAGGGTAAGATGTCTGGATTCCGGCTTTCGCCGGAATGACGTTTTGGATGTAAATGCCCGTCATTCCTGCGAAAGCAGGAATCCAGTGAATAGTCGCAAAATGTAATCTACCCCAACTTATTGAGAAGATACCTATTTTCACGGTAAATAATCAGTAAAATTAGAAGAATTTACTTAATTCGTCTTGAGGTGTCAACCTGACGTTTTTTTCGTGCCTTAGACTTGAACAGCACACTTACTGCTTCATCCGCTCTGGATATTAAGTGAAATTTCATGGTTTCCCTGACCAGGGAAGGTATTTCATTAAGATCCCCGGCATTGCGCTTGGGCAGAATAATCTCTTTTATCCCGGCTCTGTGGGCACCCAGCACCTTTTCTTTAATCCCGCCCACTGGAAGGACAAGTCCCCTCAAAGTAATTTCACCAGTCATGGCTATGTCAGGCCTGATAGACCGATCAGTAAACAGGGATATAAGTGCCATACATATAGCCACTCCGGCAGAGGGGCCGTCTTTGGGTATGGCCCCTGAGGGTACATGGACATGGATATCCTTATCTTTGAACGCGTCGTCCGGGATATCCAGATCTGATGCCTTGGAACGGACAAAACTCAGGGCGGTCTGGGCGGATTCCTTCATCACATCACCCAGCTTTCCTGTAAGTAATATCTTTCCTGAGCCACTCATCTTGCCAGCCTCAATAAACAGGATTTCACCTCCTGATGGAGTCCATGCCAGTCCTGTAGCTACACCCGGGACCCTGGTCCTTTCCGCTACCTCGGCCATGAACCTGGGTTGCCCCAAGTACTCTTGCAGGCCTTTTATCCGTATCTTGACCTTATCAGTCCGACCTTTGGCCACTTGCTTGGCTACTCTCCGGCATACAGCGGCTATTTTCCTTTCGAGATTCCGGACTCCTGCCTCCCGTGTGTAGGCACTGATGGTTCTGGACAAGGCCATTTTATTAAAGCTGAGATTACGCCTGGTCAAACCATGGGCCTCAATCTGCCTTGGGATCAAGTATCTCCGTGCGATCTCAAGCTTTTCCTCAAGGGTATAGCCTGAGAGCTCCAACACCTCCAATCTGTCCAGCAGGGGACTTGGTATAGTATCCAAAACATTGGCAGTAGCAATAAAAATCACCTTTGAGAGGTCAAACTCTACTCCCAGATAATGGTCGGTAAACGTAATATTCTGTTCCGGGTCCAATACCTCCAAAAGGGCCGAAGCCGGGTCTCCCCTGAAGTCCATCCCTATTTTGTCAATCTCATCCAGCATCAGCACGGGGTTTTTGACCCCCACCTTTCTGATGCCCTGGACAATACGCCCCGGCATAGCCCCTACATATGTGCGGCGATGTCCGCGAACTTCCGCCTCGTCCCTCATGCCACCCAATGCTATTCTCAGAAACTTGCGTCCCATGGAACGGGCTATTGATTTTCCAAGAGAAGTCTTGCCTGTGCCGGGAGGACCATAAAAACACAGAATGGTTCCCTTGGCATCGGGTTTAAGCTTTCGTACTGCCATGTACTCTATGATACGATTCTTTACCTTTTCCAGGTCGTAGTGATCTTCATTAAGGATGCGTTCCGCCTGATCCAGGTCCAGATGATCCTCTGTAAGCTCATTCCATGGCAACTCAAGCAGCCAGTCAATATAGGTCCGGGCTACCGTATACTCAGGGGCAAAGGGATGCATCTTGGAAAGGCGGTCAAGCTCACGGGTGGCCTCTTTCATGGCTTCTTCCGGCAGGCCCTTGGCCTCCAGCTTCTCCCTCAGTTCCTCGATCTCATCCGGCTTCTCTTCCCCTTCTCCAAGCTCCTTCTTTATGGCCTTAAGCTGTTCTCGCAGGAGGAATTCCTTCTGGGTCTTATCCACCTGTCCCTTGACCTGCGACTGGATCTTGTGTCCAAGTTCGAGAATTTCAAACTGACCGGTCAGAATACGAAGGGCTGCCTGCAGCCGTTCCTTGACATCCAAGGCTTCCAATACAGTCTGCTTATCATCAGTTGAAATATTGAGGTGGCTGATCACTACGTCTGCCAAGGTACCTGAATCTTCCACACCCATTATCATCGCACCGAGCTCTCGGGGGAGATTGGGAGACAGATCCAACACCTTGGAAAAAATCTGCCTGACATTTACTGCAAGGGCCTGGATCTTAAGATCATGGCTATCTATGTGCTGTACCGGCTCCACCTTTGCCTTTATATAAGGTTCCTTTTCTGTAATCTCCAGAAGCCGCACCCTGGTGACCCCTTGCACTATCAGCCTTGCATGGCCCTCCTCATTCTTGGCCATCCTGAGTATCAGGCCCACAGTACCTATATTGTGGAAACCAAGAGACTTGCCATCCCCCTTTTTTTCGCTCATTACCACTACGGTCCTGTCTGCTGCAAGGGCGTCATCAACCAGCTTTACGAAATTTGGCTGTTCCACTACCCAAGAAACAACCATGTGGGGAAAGAGCACAAGCTCTTTACCGGGCAATACCGGAAGCTCACGAATTGTACTGTGCTTGGTATTCTCTTTTATGTGTATATTTTTACTCATAAGCAATCTTAATTACATCCTTAAAAACCTTCCACTTTCAGTCTATCCACCTGAATAATTACAAAACATCTACCTTAATTCAACATTCAAAATTTAGAATTCAAAATTGTGTCTGAACGGTCTTTTTGTTCAGATTCTAACTACATTGGAATCAGGATACATCGATTTTTATTGTACTATTCGTCTTTTTGCAAAGCATCCTTATAACGAGTAACCCGTTTTCGTAATATGCTTCCATCTGCTCTGGATCTACAGTCACGGGAATGCGAATGATACGTTCGAATGGGCCATATTCAATTTCCATCTGATAAAAACGTCCTTTGCCCAAACTGACTGGTGGACGTCTCCGGCCGGCCAGATGCAAGAACTGACCTTTAAAGATAAGATTCAGACTCTCCTTGTCTACGCCTGCGGTATCCGCCACAACATAAACAGCATCAGGACTTTCATATATGTCTACAGCCGGTATCCAGCCTCCCATGGAAAGCATAACAGGCATTGAAACCTGAAAGACATCATCTACCAAGCGTTTTACCCGATCTTGCAGTAGCTCAAAGTCACGTTCCACCTTTATCTCTATGACCGGCATAGCTCCCTCCATAGCCGTTCAAATCCCTTGGTACCTATTCTTACGCCTTTTCCAAAAAAACAATAGGTCATATACAATTGATAAGCAAGGTGAAAAAAGAAATTTGTTCTTGACTCAGGCACTGGTCTCATGTAATAGAAAGATCTCTTTTATTCCTCCTTGCCCTGATAGGATTTACTCAATATCCATCCTGGATCAGGGCCGGATAATATAATATAGCCCATAGGGAGGCCATATATGAAATTGCGGCATTACGAAACATTTTATCTCCTCCATCCAGATCTCAGTGACGAGGAACGTACAGCTATCTCGGAGAAACTCCAGCAAATCATAATTAGCGGGCATGGCGAAATAGTAAAGATTGATCCGTGGCCCCTACAGAAACTTGCTTACAGGGTGCAAAAACAGCCCCAAGGCTATTATGTGCTGATGGAGTATGGTGCATCTGCCGAATCCATTTCAGAACTCACCCGCAGGCTGCGATTGGATGAGGGCGTGATGAAATTCGTTACCACAAAGACAAATAATGAGTTTGATGCTGAGGCGCTTGCCAAGGCCCGGGACGAGTCTGCTCCACCTGCTGAAATTGTTGAAGAGGCTTTAGATTCCACTCAGTCCACTGAGAAAAGAGAAGAGGAATGAGACAAATGCAAAATCCAAGAAATAATCGTACCGGGCGCCGGCGCATATATATACGCCGGAAGGTCTGTCGCTTTTGTGCCGACAAGTCCCTGGCCATAGATTATAAAGACCACAGAACCTTAAGGCATTTTATCACAGAAAGGGGAAAGATACTGCCCCGCCGTATTACCGGGACCTGTGCTAAGCATCAAAGACGCCTGACTACAGCCATCAAACAGGCCAGGATAATGGCCTTGTTGCCATTCACTTCCGGTCATATACTCAAGGATTAGCGATTTATAACCGTTGGTTTTTCCTCCAAACCTCTCAAGCAAGTGGACACTGGCTTCTGTCGTTCTTTTAGTACCCCTTATAGTTGGGGGGATCGCGCCTCTGTTCCAACTTGTAGCACCAGGAATTCTTGTTGTATTGACCGAAGGCATCAGTCTTGGTCTGGCAACCTCAATTATTTTTGGGAACTTTGCCTTAGGGGTTTTGCTTTGTTGGCTGACCATGAAGCCGGAGGCTTTAGTATGGTTGATCCAGACTGCAGGGCTTGCCATGGTCCTAGTGGTCGCGAGAAAACAGGATTGGTCCGGGATCAAGACCCTTCTGGCAGGTTTTGCCTATCTTTGTGTAACATTCATAGTTGTACTCAGTGCCGGATCAGGCCTTGATTTGCTTGACGGATATAATAAGGTTGTTCAGGCAATATCCGAGGATATGGATCAGAGTCTGTTTCTCTATAAAGAGAAATCATCCGGCATATACCAGGTAGAATTAGAAAACTGGTTCCGGCAATTTAAAGAAGTCATTATACATTTTTTGCCGGGGCTATTGGGTTCAGTCTTTCTGTTTATAAGCCTGAGTAATATATCAGTACCAAAAATATATCTGGCCAAAAGGCTCAAAAACGAGGTGTTTGCGCCGGTGTTCACTCAGTGGAAACTACCTGAACCACTTATCTGGGTGATAATAACAGCAGGTGCATCGGCCTTTTTGGGAAAAGGTATACTTAAGGTCTGCGGAGAAAATGCCCTGCTGGTACTGAGCAGTATTTATTTATTGCAAGGACTGGCGGTAGTTGCCTTTTATTTTGAAAGACTGAAGGTTCCTGCATTCATCCGTTGGATTACATATATATTGCTTTGCATCCAGTGGTATGGTCTAATACTTATTGTTATTATAGGAGTATTTGATGTATGGTTTGATCTGAGAGTCAGGGCACCATCAGCCAGAGAATCTTGAGAACCGTCAATTCATAAATTATTTTCAACATAAATATTTTATCGAGGTTTCAGATAAATGGAAATCATTCTTAAAGAAACTATCCCTTCTCTTGGGAAGGCCGGAGACATGGTCAAGGTCGCAAATGGCTATGCCCGCAATTTCCTGCTGCCTAAAGGCAAGGCCATATTTGCCAACAAAAAGAATATGTCTCAGATTGAGCGTCAACAGGCCTCTATCCTGGCCAAGGCTGCCAAGGAGCATGACGAATTTGATGCCCTGGCCACCAAGCTTGGTGATCTGGAAATTACCATCCCGGTCCGGGTAGGTGAAATGGATCGGCTTTATGGCTCCGTTACCAATCTTGACATAGCCAACGTTATAGAATCACAAGGATATTCAATTGATCGCAAGAAGATACAGCTGGATGAGCCCATCAAGGCCCTTGGTGAATTTGAGGTCCCTGTAAAACTCAGCCCTGATGTCAAGGTCATAGTCAAAGTCAATGTGGTCCCACAGGAATCTTTGTGACATTGAGTAATCTACAAAAATGTCTATAGCATCTCTTGAGAGTGTTATTAAACCCGCTAAATACCGCCTTCCGCCACAAAATGTAGAAGCAGAGCAGTGTATCCTCGGAGGCATTCTAATCGAGGACCAGGCCCTTCTGAAGGTTGTTGAGTTTCTGCACCCAGAGGATTTCTACAAAGAGGCCCACAGCATTATCTATACTGCTATACTTGATCTTTTTAACCGAAATGAACCTCAAGACCTTGTGACTGTTCATAATGCCCTGAAATCCATGGGAAAGCTTGAAGCGGTCGGGGGGGCAGCCTACCTCGCAGAGATTACGGAAACTATGCCAGTAGCCGCCAATATCGGCTACTACGGCAAAATCGTTTGGGATAAGGCCGTCCTCCGCCGGCTTATTCAAAAGGCATCAGACATATCTGCCCTTTGTTACGAAGAAGCAGGAGAGGTAGACGAGATCCTGGAATCTGCCGAGGCATCCATATTTGAAATTTCTCAGACCAAAATCCGTCAGGCCTTCCACCCTCTTAAGAGTATACTTAGGGACAGCATCAAAAAGGTTGAGTATCTGTACGAACGTAAAGAACTGATTACCGGTGTATCTGCAGGGTTTACAGAACTGGACAAGCTGACTGCAGGGTTTCAGCCATCCGACCTTATTATCATTGCAGGTCGTCCCAGCATGGGAAAGACGGCCTTTGCTCTGAATATCGCTCAGAACGCTGCTATTGCCAACGATATTTGTGTTGCGATCTTCTCTTTGGAAATGTCCAAGGAACAACTGGCCATCAGGATGCTGTGTTCAGAGGCCAGGGTGAACGCACAGAAGGTAAGGACGGGTTTCCTGAGTGAGCGGGACTGGCCAAAGCTTATAAATGCCGCGGGTCACCTCTCCGAGGCCTCTATCTTTATCGATGACACGCCGGCCTTATCTGTCATGGAGATAAGGGCCAAGGCCAGGAGGCTTAAGAGCAAAAACGACCTTGGCCTTGTATTGGTAGATTACATGCAGCTTATGAGGGGAAGGGGACGCAACGAGAGCAGAGAGCAGGAAATTTCCGAGATTTCAAGGTCACTTAAGGCAATGGCCAAGGAGCTGAACATCCCTATAGTAGCCCTGTCTCAGCTTAATCGCAAGGTAGAGGACAGGCCAAATAAAAGACCACAGATGTCAGACCTCAGGGAGTCAGGGGCAATAGAACAGGACGCTGATGTAATAGCCTTTATCTTTCGGGACGAAGTCTATAATCGGTCTGAAGACAATCCGAACAAGGGTATGGCTGAAATCATTGTGGCCAAACAGAGAAACGGTCCCATTGGTATTATAAAGCTGGTCTTTGTGGACAAGTACGCTACCTTTGCCAACCTATCTCACGAATCAGAATATTGAGCCTCTATTACATGAGCTCTTGAAGGAAGGTGGCGTAACGCCATCAGGGGAGCTCATAACAAACCTCAGAGTCTATCTAAGGGAGCTTTACTCCTGGAACCGGTGCATCAACCTCACCGGCCTCAAGACCATGGAGGAAATGGCCGTCAAGCACGTCGGTGATACCTTGACCCTGATTCGTTTTTTGCCGGAGGGTGTCCATCACGTACTGGATATAGGTACAGGCCCCGGTGTTCCAGGATTAATCCTCAAGCTGTTTCGTCCCGATCTTGAAATAGTGCTTATTGACGCCATTCGGAAGAAGGTCTCATTTCTCAATACTGTGATCGCAATAATTGGTCTTACAGGTATCTGGGCAGAGCACTGCCGAGTAGGTCCCAAAGATATACCAAGGCATCTCCCCCCTGAAGGCTTTGATGTAATTGTCAGCCAGGCAGTGGGACCTCTGGATGAGCTTGCCCGCATGGCCCGGCCTTTAATGTCACCAAATGGTCTGGTAATAGCCATGAAGGGGCCAAAGGCAGATGAAGAACTGGAAGAAAAAATGGGCTATCTCCAAAGGCATGGATGGAAGACCGGTATCATAAAAACTCAAACACCTGTTAGTAGTTTTCGTCGAAATCTTGTTATGTTACGAAGATACTGATCCACTTACAAAATGGCAGAACTACATCTGTGGCAGCGGGATATCCTGATTCTGATCCTTATTGGCTGGAGCAATGTCCTGCCTATACTGGGGAGGGTCGTCCTCAAGGAACGACTTTCCGTTCCTTTGGACCTGGGGTACAAGTGGATAGATAATCGTTATCTATTGGGCCCGCACAAGACCTGGAGGGGAATAATTATTTCAGTCATTGGGACTGGTCTGGCCGGTCACTTCACGCCATTAGGCTTTATTCTCGGGCTTAAACTCGCCTTATGTTCCATGTCCGGTGATCTGATCTCAAGCTTTACAAAACGACGCATGGGCCTGAAAAGTGGGAGTAATGCCCTTTTGCTGGATCAAGGCCTTGAGTCATTTCTACCCTTGTGGGTACTCAAGGACAGCCTTTTTATTTGCTGGACTGAGATAATCCTGATAATTTTCTGCTTTACATTACTGGAGATCGGCCTCTCTCCACTTCTTTATATGCTTCATATCAGGAGAAGTCCCCACTGAATTTATGACTTTTTTAAAAACAGACCTTCACATTCATACTTCTGAAGACCCTGAAGATCTTATCCTGTACAGCGCGACCGAACTTATAGACACGGCCCACAGGCTGGGATACTCGGTACTGGCCATAACCAACCACAACTGTGTTACCTATAGCGAATATCTCAGAGATTATGCCAGGGAAAGAGGAATAGTGCTGATACCGGGTATGGAGGCAACAATTCAAGGCCGGCATGTACTTCTCCATAACCTGGATTTTAAACAGGTAAAACGCGACAAAATCGCTAACTTGGAATACTTGAAGAGGCCCGACAATCTGATAGTTGCTCCTCACCCATACTTTCCCAGTCCTGTAGCACTCAGGGGCATGCTGAGACGACACGTCAATCTTTTTGACGCAGTGGAGCATTGCCACTGTTATACTAAACGACTGGACTTTAACCGCCCTGCAATAAAATTTGCAAAAGAACACAATCTCCCAATGATTGGTACTTCTGACGCCCACCAAAGATGCCAGTTCCACACAACTTACTCGCTCATAGAAGCAGAACCTGATCCGGAGTCAATTATCCAGGCCGTCAAGTCCGGCAAGGTCCAGATAGTCACTCGCCCCCTTCCCCTGTTCCTCCTGCTAAAAATCAATTTAAAGATGCTTTGGAGAAACAAGATTCTGAAAAGGTTTTAAGTTTTAGCCTCTATTTATTGAAAGCACCATGTCCATATGATACTAAACGGATACAGGTTATGAAAAGTCACGCTTATATCCAAAAAAACGTTCTACTCATACTGGCTTTTTTGCTGATGCTTCCGGCAACAGGTCTGACGGCCTCAGAAGAAAAAACATCTTCTGAATTCGAGACAAGTCCGTCACCAGGAACTGAGCCCTGGCGCATAGAGGCCCTTCAGCTAACTTATTTCCACTCTTCAGATGTGATTTTGGGTGAAGGCGCGGTCCAGGTCTGGAGGGGTGATCTCAAGGTCTGTGCAGACCGAATCATTTATGACAGGCGTAATGACATAGTACGGGCAAATGGCAATGTGGTCATATACCTCGACATGGATGTGCTGAAGGGAACCGAAGGAGAACTGGATCTCAATACATCTACAGGCACAGTAGAGAATGCCGATCTTTTCTTGCAGAGAAACAACATTCACCTTCTGGCCAAAAAGATTTGGAAGACAGGCCCTGAAGAATATAAGGCAAAATATGCCACCATCAGCACCTGTCCCCTTCCCAAACAGGCGTGGAATTTTAAGTGTCGAGACCTTAAACTCACGATTGGTGGCATGGCTGTTGCCAAAAGCAGTTTCTTCAATATAAGGGACATTCCTATACTCTACAGCCCCTGGGTTGTGCTACCCATAAATAAATACAGAAAGACAGGATTACTGTTACCCTACTTCACTACATCCAATAGGAATGGTGCAGAGCTCAACGTCCCCTTCTTCTGGGCCATTAATGACAGCATGGATGCCACTTTTTATCAGCATTCCATGAGTAAAAGGGGATGGATGGAAGGAGTAGAGTTCCGCCACGTATTCTCCCAGGAAGACAAAGGCATCCTCCGATACAACTTCATGGTAGACACACTGGACGATGATGACTACAACAATAATGGATACACAAGAGGTAATGAAAAACGTTGGTGGTTGAGGGCAAAGGCTGACCAACAACTTCCCTGGGACTTTGAGACAAAGGTGGACGTGGACCTGATCAGTGACAGGGATTACCTGTTGGAATTTGATCATGGACCAATGGGTTATGATGAAACAGACAAGATCTTCCGAAGGACCTTTGGCCGTTCCCTGTCCGATGAAACGGATCTGATCCGGCCTTCAACTCTCCAGATAACCAGACTGGCCCAGGACATGTTTTTTGGAGGCGAAGGCCGGTATAACGATAATATCTCTGAGGACGAAGTAGGGAAACAGGATTCCACTGTACAGACATATCCCCGGTTGGTGCTTCACGGATTCAAAAAGCCTCTCTTTAATTCCCCTTTTTACTATGATTGGGCTACCTCGTATGTACATTACTGGAGGGAGGTAGGCATTAGGGAACAACGCCTGCATATGGAACCGAGTGTATCCTTGCCGTTGAACCTATATAACTTGGCAGATTTAACTTTAAGCGGGTCCATTGAAGAGACCATGTATGAGACCAGCGGCCATGATCCGGATCAGGACCCTGATAACTATCCCAACAGGCTGCTCTATAACCTGAAAACCGATCTGAGCACAACTTTTGGACGGACCTACTGCCTTTCTGGCGAAAAGACTATGAGACACAGCATACGGCCAAGGCTGACTTACCAGTATCGTCCTTCTGAGAACCAGGACGACCTGCCTGACATCGACGCCATGGACCGGCTTGAACCTACAAATAGAATTACACTATCCCTGCTCTCGTTCCTTAGCAGCAAAACCACCCTTGGCAATAACAAATTTGCATACACAGACGCTGTAAGGTTTTACTTGGAGCAGAGTTACGACACCAGGGAGAGCAAGAGAGACCTGCCTGGTGAAGATGACCCTAGACATTTTTCAGACATTTATGCCGAGTTGGATTTTAAACTCTTTCCCAACCTTTTCATGCGTTATGACACTGACTACAATGTCTATGGAAAGGGCTTTACTAAGTACAATTTCCTGGGACGCTTATCAAATTCCGCAGGAGATCGTCTGGACCTGGAATATAGGTATAACTGCCTTGCTCACATAAATGAACTTAACCTGGAAATATATACCGCACTTTCACCTTCCTGGTATGGAATGTATCGGTTAAAGAGGAATCTCTCCGAAAGCTCAGGGGTTGAATCCGTCTATGGTCTCCGGTATCAATCGACCTGTTGGGCCTTTGAAGGCAAGTTGAAAAAAGACGAGGACGAAACCCGCTTTACATTCCACTTTGAGCTTTTGGGTATTGGAGGCTGGGTTTCTAGGAATTAGGAATTAGGAATTAAGAGTTAAGAATTATTTACTGAGCCAGGTGCGCTTTCAGTGCCAGTGAAACCTATGATCAGGCTTGACAGCCCCTGATGAGACTGCTATGAAAAAGTCTGGACTTGGCTTGACTTAAACGAGACTATTTGAAAAATTGTTAATAATAATGTTTAGTTAGTTGGAAACTACTTTTTGCTTGCTATGAAGAATGCCAAATTATATAGACATACAGTCAAGTTTTAGAAGATAAGGCTTTTGGGGAGGAGTGGATTGATGAGTGAAAGCATATTGGTAAAAAAGACCAAAGGACTTTACAAGGTTTTGTGTACAGGGGAATGGAATGCCACTGTTTGTGGGATCTTAGTCGCCCTGTTGAGCATTATGATATTTACCTGGGCGCGGCCCTGGGGTGCGGTTGGTGCGGTAAGAAACTGGGGTGAATGGATACTCTATGGCATACACATATTTGAGGACAAACCGGCTAGCATCCTCGTCAGTAGCGGTTCTGTCATCGGCATAGGTGTAGTGGCCGGTGCCTTTATTTCGGCCTGCCTTGGCGGGGACTTTGCCATCAGGATTCCCCCAAGGCTGGAGATAGTAAAGGCAGTGTTTGCAGGGATATTCATGGGTATTGGTTCTGCTATGTCAGGTGGATGTAACCTCGGAGGATTTTACAATTCGATCGGGAATCTTTCTGCCAGCGGGTTTTGTATGATGGCGGGGATCATCATCGGTGCAGTGATCGGTGTCAGGTATCTTTATTGGGAAATGGAGCATATCTCTTGGGGTTCCGGAGGGGCGAAGACCCTTGGGCTTCCCTTGCCTTTCCAGATTATTCTGGGTATCGCGGCGCTTGGCGTCCTTATTTGGGGGACTAATGCCTATGCAACCAGCGACGATGATGCTCTGGTGCGGCTGGCCGGGCTTCTGATTATTGCAGGCGGTATCGGGTACACAATGCAGCGTGGGCGCTGGTGCATGATTCAGGGCTTTCGTGAGCCACATCTGTCAGGTGATGCCAAAATGGCCAAGTCTGTGGCCCTCAGCGTAGCTATTGTGGCTGTCGGATGTGCGATCCTTAAATTTACCGAGATCCGGATGGTCGAACACTATGTCAGGGGTTTCTTTGGCTGGGGCGGCGTTGTAGGAGGCATTATTTTCGGCTTTGGTGGCGTAATTGCCGGAGGCTGCGGAACAGGGACTCTCTGGCGCATAGGTGAGGGTCAGATTAAGTTGTGGGTTGTGGGACTTTTCTTCGGTCTTTCTAATGCCATTGTAGATGGATGGTTCAAGGCCAATGACTGGGAAGGAATGGAGGACTATATGGAGGAGGGTATAACCAACAGCGGCAAATTCGGCAGCTTTGTGTACATGCCTGACACCTGGCTTGGTTACGGAGGCAGCCTGGCCCTTATCCTTTTTGTAATGGCTCTCTGGTATGTCATTGTGACCTGGAATGAGGAGACGGAAAAGCTGGTCGTACCGATGTAGTCGGATAAGAAATTTCGCCTTCTTGTTTATTAAGGAAATCTAACATGAAAGCCCGGCGGGTTTCGGCCTACCGGGCTTTTTTTTGAATGTTGAATGTTGAATTAAGGTATATGTTTTTTTAGATCGTCTTCCACAATTCAGCATTCAAAATTCAAAATTCAACATTGCCTCTGAAAAGTATTAGGATGTCTCCCCCTGGTTTTTCCTGCAAAAGACGCACCTTTCCCAACCGGGCAAGCTCAAGTATTGCCAGAAACGTAACGACGATCATTTCCCGATCTTCTGAAGAAAATAACTCAAAGAAACGGATACTTCCTATCTGGTTAAGCTCTTCGGCAATAGATTCCATTCGTTCAGAAAGGCTGGCCTTGGCCCTGGTGATTTCAAGGATCCTGGGAAGAGAATTGTTTCCCAGCACCTTTTTGAAAGCAGAGATGAGGTCTGTGAGGCTTACGTCAAAGGTACCCTCAAATCCGGCAGGCTCAGAGACTTCCACACTATTTCTTGATTCCTCACTCTCCAGTCCTCCTTCACGGATAAATATATCTCTGCCTAATATAGGTCTGCACCCAAGGGACGCGGCTGCTTCTCTTATCTGAACCAACTCTTGAAGGGGCCGGACCAACTCAAGTCTGGGGTCGTCTTCAGAATTCGCGGGATCAGGCCTTGGCAGCAACATCCTGGATTTGATGTACATCAGGGTGGCAGCCATCACCAGATATTCACCGGCCACCACCACGTCAAGGGCGGCCTGCATGAACTCCAGATACTCCAGATACTGGGCAGTGACCACAGCTATGGGGATGTCGGTAATTTCGAGCTTATTTTTTTGGATTAAGTGAAGGAGCAGATCTAAAGGCCCTTCGAAGGCCTCCAGCTTTACTTGGCATTCCGGTTCCAAACGGCACTCCATACCTGCGCCATTGTTGACTGCGCAACCTTTCTGGCCCTGTTGGCCCCATCTGCCAATATGGCCCTGACTTTGCCGGGATCGGCAGCAAGGGCCTTTCTCCTCTGCCGGATCGGGTCCATTTTTCGTATAATGGCCTCTGCAAGTTCTTTCTTACATGCCGCACAACCCCGCTTGGCTGCCTTGCATTCAGACACAATGACGGCAAGCTGTTCTGCCGGCAAATAAAGCTGGTGAAGCCTGAAGGCTATACAGCGGTTTTCAGGATCACCAGGGTCTCCCATCCTCGGCCTCTCCACATCAGTTATCATCGTGGATATTTTTTTTCTTATCACGTCCGGAGGATCTGACAGAAATATGGAATTCCCATAACTCTTGCTCATTTTTCTGCCGTCCAGCCCTGGGAGCTTGGGGACCTCTGCCAGCATGGCATCAGGTACTGGGAAAATATCTTTATACAGATAATTGAACCTGCGTGTGATTTCCCTGGTTAGTTCAATATGGGGCAGTTGATCCACGCCTACAGGCACCTTGTGGCCTTTGTACAGCAGTATGTCGGCAGCCTGGAGGACCGGATAGCCAAGGAAACCAAAGGTTGCGAGGTCCTTTTCCTTGAGATGCTGTTGCTGTTCCTTGTATGTAGGGTTGCGCTCCAGCCATGAAACAGGCGTGATCATGGAAAGCATGAGTTGAAGCTCTGCGTGCTCCTTTACTTCTGACTGGACAAACATGGTAACTCTGTCCGGGTCTATACCCACAGACAGCCAGTCCAGTACCATCTCATCCATGTTTGACGGAATTTCCTGCGGGCGTTCGTAATTGGTAGTTAGGGCATGCCAGTCAGCCACAAGAAAGAAGCACTCATATGTCTCTTGAAGACGTTTCCAGTTCTCAAGTACACCGTGCAGGTGCCCCAGGTGCAGCTTGCCAGTGGGCCTCATGCCACTGAGTATTCGTTGTTTTGCCTGTTCACTCATAAAGGCTCACATCTAAAGTACGGTTCCTAATAGGAGTTTATTCAGATAAAGGATCAGCGGGACGATAACGCGGCCGGTCACTCCTGTAAAGACAAGCACTAAAATCAGCAAGAAACCATAACGCTCAAACCTCTCGAAAGAGCTTGCTAGGTCAGGGGGAAGTATACCCATAAGGACCTTACTACCGTCGAGAGGCGGGATGGGAAGGAGATTGAACACTGCAAGCCCTACATTAATCTGTACACTCACATATGCCATGTATAGAGCCGGACGCATGAAAAAGCCCGACGTCTCCCAAAACGACCCCAATACTTGTTTTAGCAAAACAGCACTCAATATTGCCAGGAGGATATTGGCCCCGGGACCTGCCAGTGAGACCCAGATCATGTCATTCCTGGGATTCTTAAAATAACTGGGATTGACCGGTACAGGCTTTGCCCAACCTATGGTCTGAGTGAGAAAAAATACCATTGTACCGATGGGATCAAGATGACGAATAGGGTTAAGAGTAAGGCGTCCCATAAGTTTTGCAGTGGGGTCACCGAGGCGATAAGCCACCCACCCGTGGGCCATCTCGTGCACGGTAACAGCAATAAGTATGGGTGGTGTAAGTATTGCGAATCTTTGAATTATTGCAGCAAAATCCATAATCCTTCTAATATACTACAAATATGTCCAAAGTTCATCTATTCCTCAATTCCGTTTTGTGTCTATTCGTGTTCTTCGTGGTTTAAATTTAATTTTTGCAATTCTGACTGATCCAAAAAATCCCGTCTCACCAACTTGATCTCGTCTTCCCGGTACCTGACCTCTCCGTCCAGTCTGGCCTCAAGCAGGCGATGGAGTATCGTCCGGAAAAGAGGGCCTGGCTCCAGGCCCATATTTTTTAAATCATCTCCTGTAAGCATGGGGCTTACGTTATATAGTTCTGTGATATACCTGGATATAGCCTGCCGGGCGTCTTCGTTCTCAGTAATTGAAAGGATATGGAGAAGGAGATCAAGATCCAGGCCTTTCAGCAGCCAATAGACCTCACTGGCCTTCATAAAAGATCGCCTGGAGAGAAGACCGAGGGCCTTTATTGCAACTTTACGTCCTTCTATAAAGATATTCCTCTTTGAGCCAACAAGGCCCAGGCGGTCTACAACTTCTTGAATTTCTGAAAATTTTAGCCCTTCAAAAAGCGCCAGCAGATAAACCACCCACTTTCTCGGCCTCTGTGGTCTAAAGAGCAGATCATGCCAGGCCAGGACATCGTAAGACCGGGTAAGGATTTCTTCTTCCGTTGGTCCTAATCGAATGCTTTGATGAATTACTTTCAGTAAGCCTAGGCCGGCCAGCCTTTTGATGGCAGATCTTGGATCCGGCTCCTTCAATATCAGTATGAGTTCGGTAAGTAAACGTTTTCCGGAAAGTCTTGAGAATAAGTCGAGACGCACGGCATTCCGGATCAACCTCAATGTCTGCTTGCCTATCCTGAAACCGTATCGTTGCTCAAAGCGGACTGCCCGGAAGACCCTGGTCGGGTCTTCAACAAAACTCAGGCTGTGGAGGACCTGTATAATACGGTCTTTGAGATCCCTCTGGCCTCCAAAGAAGTCTATCAACAATCCGAATTCATTCGGATTTAGCTTAATAGCCAATGTATTGATGGTAAAATCCCGCCGGAACAGATCCAACTTGGTGGACGAGAGGGCTATTGTGGGCATGGCGGCTGGATACTTGTAGTATTCCCACCGGGCTGTTGCCACGTCCACTTTAAAGCCGTCCGGGAAGATCACAACCGCTGTCCCGAACTTTTGGTGGGCACGAACCCTTGCTCCGAACCGGCTGGCAAAGGCCCTGGCAAAGGCGATTCCATCCCCCTCAACTACCAGATCTATATCCAGATTAGGTTTTCTTAATAACAGGTCCCTCACAAAGCCGCCTACGACACAAACATGAAAACTTTCATCCTCTGCCACTTTCCCCGCATTCATCAATAGATCAAATATATTGGAGGTGAGCTTTTCCCTCAACAAGGAAAGAACGTTCTTGCGCTGTTCCTTTCCTGAAAGCAAAGCTTCAGGTCTTCTTGCGGCATCTCCACTCAATATCTGGAGGAGATCCGTCCTGGTGATTACTCCTTTTACCTGTCCTTTATCCACTACAGGGATAAAGCGCTGTCGATGGTTGACAATAAGTTCCTGGACCTTGGCAAGAGTGTCTTCCGGATAGATGACTTCGAAATCCGTAGTCATGTATTCACGTACCGGCAGGTCTGAAAGACCATGGTATATTGCCTTCTCCACTGTCCTGCGGGAAATGAGGCCCAGGACTTTTTTTTCTTGGACCACAGGCAAAACAGTGATGCCATAGCGCGTTAATTTATCATTGACCTGGGAAAGAGTGGTATCCGGCAAGACCGAGAGCACCGGATACGACATAATGTCTTTCACCTTAGGCTCTGTTCCGAGCTGCTTGTGAAGCTCGGCGACAAGGCGTTCTTCAGCCTCAGCCAGAGTCAGTCCCTTTATCGTGGCAGATGCAGCCATGGGGTGGCCCCCTCCACCGATTGCCTTCAGCACCTTCCCTACGTCAACTCTCTTATCCCGGCTACGGCCCACTATCAATACTTGATCCGCCATAAGTGCTATTGCAAAAATTACGGGGAGTTTCTCCATATCCATTAGTTCGTGAGCCAGGACAGCGAAGTCTTCCACATACGTCGGCGATGATGTCTTTGCCAAGGTGACAGGGATGCCGGCCATAGTATAAGTGGCTGCGGTGTCCAAAAGATCGTTTAAAAGCTTTACATGTTCGGGGGTGAACCTGTGTTCGAGGAGTTCGGAGATTGTTTTGAGGTCGGCCCCTTTCTCAAGCAGCCAGCCGGCCGCCTCCAGATCCTCGGAAGTGGTGGAGCTGAAAGTAAAAGAGCCAGTGTCCTCATATATACCCACAGCCAGGAAAGTTGCTTCGTCAGGACTTATATCCACCCCTTTTTCTCTCAGGAGTCGGATCATCAGGGTCGTGTTTGCGCCCACCGGCCTGAAAAGGGTCTTAGAGGCCTTTATGTCCTCACTAGAAGGGGGGTGATGATCAAATACATGGACTTCAACATCAGGCCTTTCCAGAAGCGAAGCCAAAGGACCGATACGGCTTTTCTGCCTGGTGTCTACAATTACCAGAAGCTTGACCTTGTCAAGATCTATGTCTTTTAAACGTTTTACGTTTATGAAGTAACTGCTCGACAGCAGGAGGAAGTCCCGCAGGTCCCTCTCCTGGGAACCGGGCAGGACGATTTGAGCCCCTGGATAAAGCTTGCTTGCGGCCAAAGAAGAGGCCAAGGCATCAAAATCCGCATTGAGGTGTGAGGTGATAATGGTGGTGGGAAAAGCGGTTAAAAAATTATTCAAAATCAATCACGAAAATTCTTTTTTGCTTCCCTAACGATTTTTTAAATGCAGCTTATGGCTCTGTTATGTGGGGTGATCTCGTAAAAAGTCAGTATATCGAGCCTTCACTGTATGAAAAATCGTTTCAGGACTTTTTGCGAGACCATCAAGTAAAAATCACTGGATCACTTGCCCACCTTATGTGGATTGACAGTAAGGACCGGGCAATTGGCCCCCTTGACTACGCCCCTCGCTACGCTACCAAACAGGATTTTCTCCAGCCCCTTTCTCCCATGGGTCCCAATTATGATCATATCTGTCCCGGTCTTATCGGCGTATTTAATGATTTCTTCCGCCGCATCGCCTACAGCAACTGTTGTGTCAACATCCAGACCAGCCAATTTTTCTTCCAGGAACTTATCCATGGCTTTCTCGCCGCCCTTGATGAGTTCGTCTTCAAAGTTAGAATACCAGGCGGTGCCCATTTCATAACCAACAAAATCCGATGAGCCTCTCACCACGTGAATAAGCTCTACCTTTGCCCCTAGCTTTTCTGCCATAAGTTTCACAATAGGCAAAACCTTAAGGGCACTTTCATAAAAATCTACAGGGAACAGTATCTTTTTGACTTCTACCATCGGCCATCCTCCTTTTTTAATTCAAAATTCAAAATTCAAAATTATGTCTGAACTGTTTTTTCGTTCAGACACTAATTATCTCTAATACCTCAAAAAATTTGCACTTTCAACCTAAAATATCTTGAGCGAACCACTTTTTACTGTGTAATCATAGTTAATTTAACTTTTAGCAGTTGTTGACCCAATGTCAAGCTTGCCGTCATGGTCTGCGGCTTTTATAATACCTCCCACATAAATTTTTAAGGAATCCTTGACCAGAGGACAGGGCTTTCAAGATTAGAATAAAGACATCTGGAGAAATAAATGGGTTTAACAGCAACAGAAAAAATCATAGATGCGCACCTTGTGGAAGGTGAAATGACTCCAGGGAGCCAGATCGCCATCCGCATTGATCAGACTCTTACTCAAGACGCCACGGGCACCATGGCCTACCTGGAATTTGAGGCCATAGGCATACCTAAGGTCAAGGCAGAACTGTCGATAAGTTATGTAGACCATAATTTACTGCAATCTGACTTCCGGAATGCTGATGATCACAGGTTCCTCCAGTCTATTGCCGGCCGCTACGGCATCCATTTTTCCAGTCCGGGAAACGGCATATGCCATCAGGTACATCTTGAGCGGTGTGCTGTCCCCGGCAAGACACTGCTGGGATCAGACAGTCACACTCCGACAGCCGGTGGGTGCGGGATGCTCGCCATAGGTGCGGGTGGTCTTGATGTGGCCATGGCCATGGCCGGGCAACCTTTTTACTTGAGAATGCCATATGTTACTGGTGTCTGTCTCACAGGAAAGCTTGGCCCGTGGGTCTCGGCAAGGGACGTCATCCTGGAATTACTCCGCCGGATGACAGTAAAGGGCGGTGTGGGAAAGGTCATTGAATACTTTGGACCTGGTGTTGCCACGCTATCTGTTACTGACAGGGCTACAATAGCGAACCTTGGAACTGAACTGGGGGCTACCGGTACAGTTTTTCCTTCTGATGAGATGACTCGGAGCTTCCTTGTCAGCCAGAAAAGAGAAGATGTATGGCAAATTCTTAAAGCCGACCAGGATGCCGTATATCATGAAATAATCAATATAGATCTCTCTTCTATTGAGCCAATGATAGCCTGTCCATCATCCCCGGACAACGTGGTACCTGTGCGAGAAGTGGCAGGACAGCCGTTATCTCAGGTCATTATAGGCTCCTGTGCCAACTCATCATTCAGGGACATAGTAGTTGCTGCCAGGTCCCTTGAATCCAGGGAAATACACCCGTTTGTGAGCTTTGAGATAAATCCGGGAAGCCGGCAGGTATTGGAAAACGCCGATGTGGCTGGGGCTTTGCGCACGTTGATCCACGCCGGGGCCAGAATACACCAGTGCGGCTGCCTGGGGTGCATTGGGATGGGGCAGGCCCCGGCCACAGATACTATCTCTTTGAGGACTTTTACCCGTAACTTCCCTGGAAGAAGCGGCACAAAGGACGACCGGGTATATCTGTGCAGTCCTGAAACCGCAGTTGCATCCGCAATAAAAGGTGTAATTACAGATCCGAGAGATCTTGGGCAAGTCCCTGAGGTATTGCTTCCTGAGACGTATCTTATTAATGACAATGGGATAATTCCTCCCCCTGAGGACGGCTCGAACGTATCAGTACTGCGCGGCCCCAACATAAAACCTCTTCCGGAGTTTGAGCCTCTGCCGGAAGACTTGAAGGCTACTGTACTCCTCAAAGTGGAAGACAACATAACCACTGACCTTATAATGCCTGCCGGGAGCAAGATATTACCATTCAGGAGCAACGTGCCTGCTATCAGTGAGTATGTCTTTTCCGCTATTGATCCGGAGTTTTCCTCAAGGGCCAAGGAGGCAGGTAATGTGATCATAGTCGGAGGGGAAAATTACGGCCAGGGCTCCTCCAGGGAGCATGCGGCCCTGGCACCAAGGTACCTTGGAGTACGTGCTAAACTGGTAAAGAGCTTTGCCAGAATTCACAAGGCAAATCTTATAAATTTTGGCATCCTGCCACTTACCTTTATAGATCCGGATGACTACGATCGGATTGAGCTGGGAGACACTGTTAATATCCCAGGCCTAAGGACTGCGCTGCTGGGAGGCTCAGACAAGGTGTCAGTAGAAATCGGTAAGGACAAAACAATAAAGGCCTGCCTGGAGCTGTCTGAAAGAGATCGCCTGATACTGGCCTCTGGCAGCCTTCTTAATTGGGTAAGGGCCAGGATTGAGGTTGGCTGAGCACTTACATGATTCTATCTTCAAAAGATAAGTTTATGGAAATTCGTCAACCCGGGTCTGGAATAATGGCCAAGATAAGAGTGCCCGGATCGAAGAGCATTACCCAGCGGGCCCTGGTAGTAGCCTCTTTAGTTGAAGGAAAGAGCGAGCTGAAAGGCCCCTTAGACAGTGAAGATACCAAGTTTCTCAGAAATGCCCTGTCCTGTTTGGGAATTTCCATAAAGGATAAAGGAATTGACTGGACAGTTGATGGCCAAGGCGGAAGAATCTTGCCTGTAAGCCAGGACCTCTATCTCGGCAACAATGGTACAGGGATACGCTTTCTGACCTCTCTTGTAGCCCTCGGTCAAGGCACTTACAGGCTCACAGGTACCGAACGAATGGCCGAAAGACCCATAGGGCCTCTACTCGATGCGTTGAAGGCCTGGGGAGCTGATGCAAGGAGTGTTGAGAACACCGGTTGCCCTCCGGTAGAAATCAAGGCCCATGGACTTGAAGGCGGAGAAACCCTGCTTTCTGCCTCGAAGAGCAGTCAGTACCTTTCCTCACTGCTGCTTGTAGCCCCAGTTGCCAGGAATTCGGCCAAAATCACCCTGGACGGCACTCTGGTATCCAGACCTTATATAGATCTTACCCTGGCCGTTATGGCCGCCTTCGGGGTGAAAGTACAGGAGAAAGGTGACTCTTTCCTTGTACCTCATATGACTTATAAGGCCAGAAAATATCAAATTGAGGGAGATGCATCGAGTGCCTCCTATTTCTGGGCAGCAGCAGCCGTCACAGGGGGTAGAATTGCAGTGGAAAATATACCATCGGACGCCCTTCAGGGCGATGCGGCTTTTGCTGACCTTCTGGTCAGCATGGGTTGTTCTGTAAAAAAAGATCCAGAGGGAGTTACAGTCCAGGGACCTCCCAGTGGCATGCTTAAGGCCATAGAAGTGGACATGGGCAGATGGCCTGATATGGTCCCGACTCTTGCCATAGTTGCTGCCTTTGCCCGAGGTACGACTATCATCAAGAATGTAGCCCACCTGAGAATAAAAGAGACAGACAGGCTGAAGGCAGTGGCACAGGAACTCTCCAAAATAGGGGCATCAGTGAAGGAACTGGAGGATGGGCTCATCATTGAGGGGACCCGGGACATGCATGGATCACTGATAGACACTTATGACGATCACCGGATAGCCATGGCCTTTGCAGTGGCTGGACTGAGAATCCCGGGTATCAGGATCAAAGATCCTGACTGCGTCCGAAAATCCTTTCCATCTTTCTGGCAACACTGGCAAAGGATTACAGGGTAACCCGCAAATTAAAAGATGGACGTCGAGCATCGAACATCGAACGTCCAACATCGAACGAAAAACGAATATCCAGTACCGGACATTCAACGGCTATTTCTGTTTTTTCATTTTTTCAGCAGATCTTCTTTCCCCGGATTTGCTCATTCATGTGGGCTTGGAGCACACTAAAAATCTCTGCGATTTTTTCCGATTCAGGCAGGACATCACGGATCATTTCCAGATAGCCCCTCTCCTGAACACATTGGAAGGTTTGCACAAAGTTGATATCATAGATCCACCCAATTTGAAGAAGCTTAAAATCATTTAGATTTTTAAGATGCGTAACATTTACGATCCTTCCGTCCATCAAATCCCTATAGACATCACTTGAAATCCCAGGGGTGTCGGGAAGGCCAAGCTCAATTGCAGCATTTCGTTTTCTATCTTTCCGGCGGTAGTAATCGGTAACCACCCGCCATATATCCAGTTTGTCGGCATCGCGCAGCAATTTTGCAAATAAAAGGCATTTTTCCGTCTCTTTTTTAGGTAGAGCAAAACGGTTGTGGTATAAGATTGCTCGCAGAATCAGATCTCGTAATGATTTATCAAGCCTGTTCAATACCCCGTTTTCTTTAAGTATTTTTACACCAAGCACGGCATGATTCACGGAATTGCGATCCACAAAGGTCTGATAATGGGCAAACTGTTCAAAGCGGCCAATATCGTGAAAAAGGGCAATTACCTCAGCCAGGCAAAGGTCTTCATTACTTAATCCAATTTTTCTCCCAATATCCAAAATTTCTTTGCATACTCGTCTGGTATGTTCTTCTTTCAGTATTATGTTTGATTGCCAGTCGGGATTCCCAGATTTAAATTTCTGGATATAACTAGTGAACCAGTTTTTCAGTTCTTCCACGATTTTTTCATTCATTTTTATGATTTGGTGTCCTTTTTGTAACTTCTCAATAAGTTTGGGTAAGTGCGCTGATCCTTGTTTACCCCAACTTATTGAAAAGTTACTCCTTTTTTTGCGTATTATCCAGCTATCAAGAGGACATTTTTATGATACCTGAAAGATCTTTCCAGGAACTGATTCTCAAAAAAGGTGTATGTCCCCTGTTCCATGGCTGGTCGAAGACAATGGTCCTGATTCCTCTTTTGTGGAGATCCTGGCAGGTCTCCGGATGGTCATCAATAAAATACTTAAGCTTCAGTTCCTCAAGCAGTTCGGCCTTTGCCGAGTGATGACCTGTGGCGATCACCCTGATGTCTCCACGTGGCACCTCGGAAAGGAGAGAGACCAGCCAGGCCTCAATTGGTTCTTTCGCCGGCCTGGCTGTTACAAAGGTGAGCCTACTGTGGGCGGCAAGTCTCAGTAAGACCTCTTTTGCCCCTGGAAGCGGCTCAAGATCAATGCCAAAAGGATCTGCAAGGAGACGATTAATAATGGTTTCAATTATGTCAAGTGGTATAGGCAGGCATTCCTCGATCCAGTAAGAGGTTATTTGCTCTTTGCTGATGTAATTGATGCCGAACTCTTCTCTGGCTACCCGTATGAAGGCCTTCATGGTATCGGCAACTACACCGTCTATGTCGAAACCTATTTCAGACGGTAAAATTGGATCGAGAAAATTGAACTCATTTTCCGCAGCGTGAATCTTATCTTTGGGCATGCGTTGCAACATATAGCAAAGATAGCAGGCTGAAACATGAACCCACAAGTTTTTTTTGTATACGTTCAAAGGTTCAGACTCCGGCATGTAGGGGCCTACTATTTACTTTTGCTTTATCGAATATTAAGATACTGATCTACAAGCATATTGGGGGTTAATCCGTCTTCGGTATTAATAATTTCAACTAAACTGATCAAACGATTTTATGGCTCAAGCGACCAATTCCATATTTGCACCGTTCAACCGGTTGGGCAAAGTTTCTATTGCTTTTCTTGGTGAACTAGGGGCCATTGCGCTTTTTTTCATTCACGCGATTGCCCTGATTTTTTCTCTGCCCCTTCAAGTGCGCAAGACCATAGAGCAGGTCTTCTTCATCGGGGCCAAGTCTACCTTGATTATCCTTCTGGTAGGCCTTTTCACCGGCATGGTCCTGGGGCTACAGGGCTACTATACACTGGTTAAATTCGGATCAGAGGGAGTGCTTGGCGCGGTAGTGGCGCTCTCACTTATACGTGAATTGGGACCGGTCATGACAGCACTCATGATTATCGCCAGGGCAGGTTCATCCATGGCTGCAGAGATTGGCATCATGCGTATCTCCGAGCAGATCGATGCACTTGAGACCATGGACATCAATCCCATCCGCTTTCTGGTCAGTCCACGTATCGTTGCATCTCTAATCAGTTTTCCCTTGCTTACTGCAATTTTTAATGTAATCGGGATCGTAGGCGGCTACCTTTCAGGTGTCTGCATTTTGGGCATCAATTCCGGTATTTATTTTAACCGCATCGAGCCCAATGTAGCCATGCAAGACGTGAAAGGATGCTTTATCAAGGCCTTTGCTTTTGGGATAATAGTCGCCACTATCTGTTGCTATCAGGGCTATTTTATGCATATGCGTCCCGGCGGCTTTGGTGCCAAAGGGGTAAGCCTGGCTACGACTTCAGCGGTGGTTCTTTCATGCGTATTGGTTTTAGTTGTAGACTATGTCTTGACTTCATTTCTCCTGTGAGGACGTCGTGACTGTTCCGCTGATAGAATTAAAAAAAGTGACCAAACGGTTTGGCACCCGAACTATCCTTGATAGGCTCAATCTTACCATTTTTGAAGGTGACATCACGACAATTATCGGTAAAAGCGGAGAGGGCAAAAGCGTCTTGCTCAAACACATCATTGGCCTGCTCAAGCCTGATGAGGGAAAAATCCTTTTCAATGGCAAGCAACTCAAAGGCTTGACCCGGAAAGAGCGAAAATCATTCAAACGGCAGGCAAGTTACATGTTCCAGAATAACGCCCTGTTTGACTCACTTACGGTTTTTGAAAATATTGCCCTGCCGCTCAGAGAAAAAACCAGGCTGCGAGAAGACGCTATAAAAAGCAAGGTACTGGCCAAAATTGATCAGATGGAGCTTTCCGAGGTCACCTACAAGTACCCGTCCCAGATCTCTGGTGGCATGCAGAAGCGTGTAGCCTTGGCCAGGGCACTCGTCACTGCACCCAAGATCATCCTTTTTGACGAACCGACCACTGGTCTTGACCCACTCCGCAAAAATGCGGTCTTGGGTATGATCGCACATCACCAGAAAAAAATTGGGTTTACAGCCGTTCTGGTCAGTCACGATATCCCGGATGTCTTTTTCATTTCTAATCGTGTCGCCATCATCGATAAGGGCAAGATTCCCTTCCAGGGCACACCCATAGAACTTGAGCAGTCTGAAAACCCGGTCGTTCAAGAATTCATCAAAGGTCAGACAAACCTAAAGGATGAGCTGACAGGATTGAACACCAAACAAGACGTCAAGGACATGCTCATTCAGGAAATGGACAGCGTGAACCGTCTTCAGGAAAGTTTTCCTGTTATAATGTTTACCATAGATAATCTGGAACAGATCAATAAGCATATCGGCCATATAGCAGCCCAACAAATTGTCCAGTGCCTTGCGATGCTTATAAAGGACCATTTCGACACGGCAGATACCTCTGCATGGTATAGTCAAAACGAGATTCTGATGGTCCTGCCACATACAGGTCTTAAAAAAGCCAAACAGGTCATCGATGAATTGGCAATAGACCTGCAGAAACAGGAAATTTTCCAGGCCAAAAGCTATCCTAAAGCCTGTTTCAGTTTTTCCATATTGGCCGGACTGGCCGAAGCCGGACCTGGGACAGATATGGATTCCTTAATAGAACAGGCCTTGTCACATCAAAAAATAATCGCTCATCTCGAGTGTATAAAACACGGTGAAACAGCATGAAAAAGTATTCCATGGAAACAATCGTGGGCATATTTGTCTTTATCGGTCTTCTTTGTGTTGGCTATTTTACCATCAAGTTGGGCAAGATGGAACTTATCGGGGGAGAGAATTACATCCTGTACGCACGCTTCAATTCGGTTTCCGGTCTGAAAACCGATAGCAGCGTGGAGATGGCCGGTGTTGAGATTGGGCGTGTCAGCAAAATCGGCCTGGATTTGGAAAGAGAGATGGCCTTGGTGAGACTCAAAATCCATAAGGATGTTCAAATCACAGACGACGCCATTGCATCAGTCAAAACAAGCGGCATGATTGGAGATAAATTTATCAAAATTACGCCGGGCGGCTCTGATATTATACTTCAGCCCGGCGAAACCATTACGGAAACTGAATCAGCTATTGACCTTGAGGAATTAATCAGTAAATATACTTTTGGGAGCGTGTAATTTGTTTTCGACCTTATCTGATATTCAAAGAGGCGCAATATGAAAAGGCAATCTGTAATAATTTTACTTATTCTCTTTCTTGCCCTTCCGGTTTCAGCTTCGACTCAAACTGATGGAGCCCTTGATTTTGTCAGGACCTCGGTAGACGAAGTACTCACCATCCTGCGTGACCCTGCCTACAAAGAGGAGTCGACCAGAGAGGTCCAGCGTCAAAAACTTAGGACCCTTGCGGAGATACTTTTTGATTATGATGAAATTTCCAGAAGGGCGCTCGGCAGAAACAGGAAGGCATTTACACCTGAACAGATGGATAAATTCTCCGGCCTGTTTACCAGATTTTTGGAAGATATCTACTTGGATAGAATCCAGGAATATACTGACGAAAAGGTAATCTATGGCAAGGCAACGATGCTTTCCAAAAACAAGGCAAAAGTGGAAACCAATATAGTAAAGGCATCCGAGCAGATCCTGATAAATTACAGAGTCATTTACAGACACGGAGAATGGAGGAGTTACGATGTCATTGTAGAGGGCGTGGGTTTGGTAAGGAACTACCGGAGCCAATTCAATAAGATCCTACAGAAAAAGACTCCAGAGGACCTGTTACAGCAATTACGTGATAAGGTCAACAAGGGAAAGCCCTAACGGATTAAACCGCTCTATTCAACGGAAAATGTGGAGGTGAGTCTTGAAGGTAAATCGCGCAGCTTTAATCTCTTTCACACTGGTATTTTTGTTTTTCTTTGCCGGATATGATGCCAATTGTCCAAAGGTCCTTGCACAGGGGACTTCTCTACCAGCAAATACTGGCGAAGAGACTGCCCCCCAGGATGAATACGATGACTGGACAGACGATTTAGAAGAAGACGAAGCAGTACCTTATGTACGTGACCCCCTGGAAAGGCTTAACAGGGGCATTTTTGTCTTTAATGATTTCTTTTACTTCAAATTTCTTAAACCCGTTGCCCGTGGTTATGGATTTATCACTCCTGAACCGGTTCGTATTAGAGTTAAAAACTTCTTTTACAACATCGGATTTCCTATGCGGTTCGTAAACGATATCTTCCAGATCAAATTCAAGAGGGCTGGACAGGGTACATGCCGATTTGTCTTTAACAGCACAGTCGGCATACTTGGATTTTTCAATCCGGCCCAAAAGTATCCCTGGCTGAACCCACCGCCGGAGGACACGGGACAGACCCTGGGTACCTGGGGTATCGGCAATGGCTTTTACATTGTCTTGCCGATTCTCGGCCCTTCTACCCTGCGTGATTCAGTAGGATTTGTGGGTGACTGTTTTCTTCAACCTGTCAGCTATATAAGACCTTTTTATATTTCCTTGGGCGCCAGATCATATGAAGTGGTTAACGAGACATCCCTTTCCATCGGCGAATACGAAGACCTTAAAGAATCCGCACTGGATCCTTATGCTGCTTTTAAAGATGCCTATATTCAGTACCGCGAAGAGGCAGTTAAGGAATAACTGACATGTACACAAAGGTCCTTGTTCTCCGCTTTCCGCCGGAGGTCACAGATAAACCCCTGATCTGTAATTTCAGTCGCAAATATGATCTGTCCTTTAACATACTTAAGGCAAAAATACTCCCTGGCCTAGAAGGCCTAATGGTACTTGAACTCACCGGGCACAAAAAACATGTAAGAGAGGGAATTCGCTATCTGAAGGATCTGGGTGTTAGCGTAAAATCCGTAGAACAGGAAATTCGCAGAAACGATGACATATGTTACCAGTGTGGTGCCTGTACCGGGATCTGCCCTAGTCATGCACTGTACATGGATCGAAAGACTATGGAAGTGATCTTTGACCCCAAAGAATGTACAGGGTGTGAACTCTGTGTAGCAGTCTGCCCTGTGAGGGCTATGGAAATTCGATTCAGCAAGGACAAAGTCCTGGCCTGATTGAGAATGCAGGAAAGCTCAAAGCTCAAAGCTCAAAGCCAAGAGCCAAAAAATAGATCTGTTCTAGTAGCCTTGAGCGGGGGGGTGGACAGCGCCTTTGCGGCCTATGATTTCCTTCAGGCCGGATGGCATACTGAGGCATTTTTTCTTGATATCCTTCCAGAAGGATGTCCCGGCACAGGTCTTCTTGCAGCAAAGAGTGTGGCAAAACATCTCGGCATCAGACTTCACTGTCTGAATGAAGCAGAAAAATTCGAGAACGAGGTAATCTCATATTTTAAAAAATCCTACAATAAAGGGCTAACCCCAAACCCCTGCGTAATATGCAATGACAGGATCAAAGTAGTTATTGGCCTGTCTCTGGCAGACTCGCTTGGTGTTAATTATCTGGCCACAGGCCACTATGCCCGGGCAAAAAAGTTTTTAAATAGTCAGACAGGCCTTTTCAAGGCAAAAGATCTAAAAAAAGACCAGTCATATTTTCTGCATCAGATACCTAAAGAGGCCATTCCAAGGTTGATATTCCCGCTTGGAGACCGCACCAAAAAAGATGTAATGAAACAGGCTGCTGAAACAGGCCTTTTAGCTTTAGCGCAGAAAGAAAGCCAGGAGATTTGCTTCCTGAAAGGTAATTACCGGACCTTTCTGGAAAAGAGAGGCCTTTTTAATAACCTGCCCGGAGACATTGTCACCGTAGACGGGAAGGTGCTCGGAAGACATGCAGGACTATATGCCTATACCGTAGGCCAGAGACAGGGTATTGGTGTCCCGGATAAAACGCCATATTACGTTGCTGCCCTGGACAGGAAAAACAACCGGCTGGTAGTTGGGAAAGAGCATAACCTCTGGGCAGGAGAATTCCTTGTGGAACATGTTAACTGGCTGGTGTCCCCTGATATTGCCCTTAAACAGCCATGTACAGTAAAGATACGCTATCGTCACGCAGGGGGCACTGCAAAGTTGGAACTTCTGGAATCCGGCAAGGTTCATGTCTGCTTTTTCTCAGACCAATGGGCCATAACACCAGGTCAGTTCGCAGTCTTTTATCTGGATGATCTGGTACTTGGGGGTGGTTCAATATGCGAGTAGCCCTTTACACCCTCGGATGCAAGGTCAATCAGTTTGAAACTGCCGCCCTGGCAGAGGGTTTTATCTCAAAGGGAGCGGATATTGTCAATTACACTCAGGAAGCTGATATCTACGTTGTAAATACGTGCACAGTGACTTCAAAGGCTGCCTATCAGTCGAGGCAGATACTCAGAAGACTGAGGCGATCCAGAAAAAAATCACGAATCATAGCCACTGGTTGTTATGTCCAGGTAGGAGCACAGGAAATCCTGGAGGCGGTTCCTGGCCAGGTATGTCTCATAGGAAACGGCCAAAAGGCGCAACTTGTAGACCTTGCCTTTGAGATCGAAGACGGCATGGAATTCTATGTCGGCAGTATTTCCAGAGTTACAACCATCGCGCCCTTTACTGTAAGACGCCAATTGGGAAGGACCAGGGCTTTTGTACGAATTCAGGACGGATGTAATTCCTTTTGCACATACTGCATCGTACCTTACGCACGAGGAAGGAGTAGGAGCCTTGCCCCTGAATTGGTGAAAAAACAGGTCAAGACCATGATTCGGGAAGGGATAAAGGAGGTTGTGTTTACCGGGATTCACATAGGTATGTATGGTGAGGACCTGCCGGAAAAGACATCTCTTCTGGACCTGTTGAAAAGCCTATGCACGGCCTTTCCTCAACTGAGATTTCGTTTAAGCTCCATAGAACCCTCAGAACTCACTCCGGACATAATATCATGGGCAAGTTCCACCCCAAATTTCTGTCCGCACTGGCACATTCCTCTTCAAAGCGGTTCTGATAAAATCCTGAAACGTATGAACCGTCACTACACCTCTTCTTATTACAGAAATCTTATTATGGAGCTAAGAGCTGCCATGCCTGATGCAGCCATAGGGGCGGATGTGCTGGTCGGGTTTCCAGGGGAAGATGAGTCTGCTTTTGAAAAGACAATGGAATTGATCTCAGGACTCCCTATTACATATGTCCATGCATTTCCATTTTCTTCCAGGCCAGGGACTGTTGCTGCAGCAATGAATGACATGGTACCCAAAAAAGAAAAGGCGAGAAGAGGCAAGGCTGTCAGGAATCTGGGAAACGAAAAAAAGCAGGCCTTTTACCGTTCGCAGGTAGGAAAAATATTTGAGTGCCTCGTGGAGCAGCAAGACAAAGAGACTGATCTGTGGAAAGGGCTTACTCCAAACTATATTCCTGTGCTGATTGAGGAAACCGGAAGAGGTCAGGCAGACCTTAAAAATCAGATCCTGCCGGTCCGAATCACAAAGGCTGAAAAGGGAATGGCTTTTGGCACATTATTAAAATAGCAATCCTATCCAAGTTCTCCGACACTGAGGCCCCTCACGTTTTTCCTTATGTATTCACTGTCTTTTATTACATCAAAGATGTTAGTACTATTGACGAGGAAGAGTCTTGGAACGTCTTTGTCTCTGAGCAGCCGGAGCGGCTCAAGGAAGGCAGGTTCAACCCCCATTGATGCCAAGGCATCCAGAAAGTCTGTCCCCTCAGCCTGGTCACTATCCATATCTGCCATGAGTTCATCCATGGCTTCCATGCCGTTCAGGATCAAGAGCCTGGCAATGGCCCCGATGATTGTGGTGTTACCACACATGCATGCCCACTTGGCTGCTTTTATGGAATAGCGGTTCCCGTTAAAGGAAATAGCCACACCTTCTGCGTTTTTAACCAGCTCCAGGGCCTGTACATCGGTAATACTGTCTCCTACGTAGAGTACTTCTGATAAGGTAAGTCCTGTCTTTTTGAGGCTATCTTCAACAGCTCTTGCCTTTTCAAAGCCGCCAACCGGGTTTACATCTGACAGTATTTTTCCGATCCGCATTTTTGGAATCTCTTCCCAAAACATGGTATCCAGACGGCTCACCAGTGCCTGGTTCTCATTGCTGAGATTTCTGATATTCTCTGCCTCTTCAGGCCAGGAAAGAAGGGGTTGGCCGGCAATCTCCGAAGCCAGTTCCTTAAGTCTGTTTTGTTCTTGTCCCGTGAGCTCATATTGGTCCAGTTCCAGAGAAGTGCAGTAGACCTGATCTTCAGGGAAACCGGATACCTTGCAGAGCGCCTGGAGATACGGACAATAGCTTGTGCTTATGATAAAAGTAGGCATCAAGCCGGCTATCTTTGGAAGCATATCCCTTGCCCCTGGAAGGAGTATCAGGGTTTTTTCTGAAAATTCTTCCATTTTTTTATTGGTAGCCCCGCAAGCCATTAAAAAGGGAAGGACCAGCTTGAGGGTGTCTCCTGCCTTGTAGCCCGGCCTTTTCTCTATATCTGCAAGATAATCGTCGTATTTGCTGACCCTGGCAAAGAAATTTCCTCCTTCAGGTATCAGGGCATCACAAAGCTCATAGGCATTGTCATTCTGGGTTATAGGGCCTTCACAGTCAATGTTGAGTTGAGGCATCTCCATACTCCTTTTTGGTAAGCGTTTACAGGTTCAGGGTTCAGAGGTTACATTGAAAGATGAACGTCCAACATCGAATGAAAAACGAACATTCAATACCGAACATTCAACGGCTATTTCTGTTTCTTTTCAGCCCTTTTGATACTCGTAACGAAAATCTTAATTAATTCTTCTGTTTTCTCTAAAATATTATTTAGTAGTTCAGGTTTTTTATTAGCAGCCTTTTTTCCAAATCATAATTCTGTTTTTTCATCTTTTCCCATTCGATGTTCGATGTTGGACGTTCGATGTTCGATGTTCATCTTTTCCGTAAGCCCTGAACTTTTGAACAGTTACTCATATTCTTATTCCTGTCTGGTCCAGAAGATTATCGACAAAAGACAACAAAAAAGTCCTTTGCTGAGGAGTTGCATAACACACACATTCACATCTTATCTTCTGGCGGCTCCTAACCAGCATCTCAAACTTCACCCATTTGTTTCCCAGCTCTATGGCTGCGCAATGGGGCTGGCAGTTCTTATGTTCATACTGTGTTTGAGAAAGGATATCATCTGGTATTTTAAGCCAGTAAAGCCCCACCATATCTGAAAGATCACAGTGTTCGTCCAAATACTCTTTAATTTTTTCAACTTCATCTGCTCTGAGTTCATCTACTACGTATTGTCGCATCCTGAAAAATCTCCTTGGGTGTAATTATTCGCTCTCTGCCAGGCAGCCGGCAGCCTTTTATTATAACCTAAATTAAGCGATTAGCCTTTGTATGTTTTTTTTACCACTACGAGGTATTTTCACGGTAAATTGAACCGCGAAGACGCTAAGGACGCTAAGAAATACTTTTTATCCAGCCGGACCGTTACCGGCTGGATAAGTATCTTCTTTGTGTTTAACTTTGCGTTCTTTGCGTCTTTGCGGTTAGCTATTAGTTTAATGATTACAGGATGTTCTTGCTATTACAAAATTAGGTATTAGCGGTTAGCGGTTAATTTGTTGCTGTTTTCCAAATAGGTTACTAACAGCTAAACGCTCAATTCAGGTCATAATAGATTGGTTCTTTTCCTGAACTGTAAGCGTTTACAGGGTGCTGCAGATGCGAGGCGTACGACGTACTCCCTGTACTTCAAGTGCCCGACAACAAAGCAGATGCGGTGCCCTGTGAACGCTTACAAAATCCTGCCGGGTTCGGCAAGCCAAGCAATAAGGCTGCGGGCGACATTTGTCGCAGCCTTGTTGAGTGCGGCCACGGCGCCTTGAGCATTCTGCGAGGATGCCGGCACCCTGGACACAAACTCTTTCGTTGCAATTACCTTTTTTGTCGTATTATCTATGACATAAAAACGTACCCTGATGACTCCTTCAGAAGTTCCGTCATCTTTGATATGGTGGCTGAAATCAAACAGAGTGCTTTCCAAAAGCAGATCGGCTTCTGAAGCGGAGGCGGGAGGAACCACAGCCCCAAACCGGCCACTTTTTTCCAAGGCAACCTGGAAGAGTATTTGCAGCAATCTGACCGGCGCATCACTCCAGCGGCTGTAAGCATAGCTGTTCTGGCCATACCGTGCATCAGTATAAAAGATTTCGGTGCCTGTAAGGGCTCGCGTTCCACGAACCGAAGCCATTTTAATAATAGTAGAATTCTTTTTTCCTGTTTCCTCTTGGGCTTCACTGCTGTCCCATTCAGGCGATATCGTATAGATGGAGGCGGGAGGAACGGTTTTGGTCACGCATCCTGCGAGCAGTATACAGGTCAATACGAAGACCATATAGAGCCTATTTTTCACTGTATCCCTCCTCTCCAGGTCCTGGCCGCGGCTGAGAGCGTTTGAATATCAGATCTCCAGGACTGGCTTCAATAGCGCGGGTTGTTCTTTGCAGATCTCCCACCAGAATACCCAATTCGTAAAGCAGTTTATTAAACGATTCAAGACTCTGTCGCGCATCTTGGCTTATATTACGACCGATGTCAGCATAGTTTTTCTCCAGGCCGTCGGCCATTTTCTCAACACTGACAGAGGCGTCTTCAACCTTTTCAAAAGCCCCGACAACGCGTTTCTCCATGACAACACCGTTATCAACGAGGTTCTGGAATCCTTGCAGTTGCCCTCTGATATCTTTGGCGAGGATCTTTGTTTCAGAAAGTATATCTTCAATGTTTTGCAGATTTTTCTCACTGAGCAGCCGGTCAAACTTGTCCAGGGCCATTGCCGATTTTGCAGCAAGTATGGTCATGGATTTATTGAGTCGTGCGTAGGTTGAAGGACTTGCAGGAATGACAGGAATCTCGTCTTTTGTTTTGCTGAACAGCGGAGCGTCTTTGCTGCCCCCTTTGAGCTCAACAAAGGCCAGCCCCGTTATTCCGAAAAACTCAAGCGTGGCCGTGGTGTCCACCTTAACTTGAGTATCATGTTTGATTTTCAAAAGAAGTTCCACCTCTTCGGAATTTTTCGGATTTATACCTATATGCTCCACAGTACCTACGTCAACGCCCCTGTATTTAACGGAAACATCAGCGCTCAATCCGGAAACCGATTCCGACATATAGACATAATAATGGTCATATTCCTGTTTGCCGCTATATTTGCCTAGCCAGTAAATGAAAGCTATCAGACCTGCCAACAACAGAACAACAAAGAGTCCGACAATCGTATAATTGATTCTACCTTCCATTCCGACTCCTTATCAGCCCCCGCTTTCCCCCGAAGAACTTTTTGATAACGGGATGAGTATTTTGTCTGACCTCATTAAGAGTGCCTTCCGCAATCACTTTCTTTTCGCCCAGTACGGCAAAACGGTCAACTACAGTCCAGATGGAATCAAGATCATGGGTTACCATTACAACGGTTAAACCAAGGACCTCCCGCAGTTTAAGAATCAAATTGTCAAAAGCCTCTGCGCCCACGGGATCCAGCCCTGAGGTCGGTTCATCAAGAAACAGCAGCTTCGGGTCCATGGCCAACGCCCGTGCCAATGACGCCCGTTTGACCATGCCGCCACTCAGTTCCGCCGGATAGAGATCCGCTGCATGTTCAGGAAGACCAACCATATTTATCTTCAGGCGCACGATATCCTGGATTAGTTTCAAGGGGAGATCAGTATACTCCTTGAGCTTTATCCCAACATTTTCCCTAACCGTGAGAGAAGAATAGAGGGCGCCAGCCTGAAAAAGCACACCCCATTGCCGTCGCAGCATGGTTGCACCGGCACGGGTAATGGTCAAAAGGTTTTGACCAAGAACTCTGATCTCTCCGGACTGGGGACGCTGCAGCATGATAATCTCTTTCATTAAAGTTGATTTCCCTGATCCGCTGCCGCCAAGAAGCCCATAGATTTCACCCTGGCGCACATTCAGGCTGATGCCGTCATGGACCACGTTTTTGCCGAACCGGGTCACAACATTTAAAACTGTGATAACGGTGTCACTCAAATGCCAAGCTCCGTTAATATTACTGAAAAGAGTGCGTCACATGCAATCACCAGGAAAATAGCGTTAACAACACTGATGGTGGTGTAACGTCCTATGCTTTCCGTACTTTTTGAGACCTGAAAGCCACGGAAACAGCCGACGGAGGCGATAAGCCAGGCGAAAAACGGACCTTTACCAATACCAATCCATACATGCTTCATTTCAAGAGCAGTCTGCAACCGGTGGAGAAACTCGGCATAAGAGAGGTGCAGATGGACATGAGAGATAAACATGCCGCCAAGAATACCGACTATATCGGCAAAAAAAATCATAAGCGGCAGGGCAATCATCAAGGCCATGATGCGCGGCAGCACGAGAAAGCGGTGGGGATCAAATCCCATGGTGCGCATGGCATCAATCTCTTCAGTTATCTTCATCACGCCAAGTTGTGCGGTATAAGAGGAACCGGTACGACCGGCCACAACTATGGCAGTGATAAGTGGGGCAAGTTCCCTGGTGACCGAGATGCCGATCATGTCCACAATGAAGATATGGGCGCCGAACTTCTCAAGCTGCACAGCGCCCTGGTAGGCGATCACAATCCCGATTAAAAAACTGGTCAGGGCAACGATAGGCATTGCGCGCACGCCGGCATCTTCAATATTTTTCACAATTGCGCCAAACCGGATGGAAAACGGATTGAGCAAAGAGGTAAGAAAGATCACAAAATTTTCGCCGACAAAAGAGAGAAATGCCGCTATATCCAGCACAAACGCCACTGAGATTTTCCCTATTCCGTTAAAGATCCTCAGGAAACGGGAGGAAAAAGCAGGTCCGACCACAGGATGTCCGGGTGCATACTCTCGCAGCAGCCGATACATCTTTTCATGCTCATCCTTGGCGCCAATGACTTCAATGGAGCAGTTGTTGGACTTCAGCAAATCGTAATAGTGGATAAAAAGCATCATACCTGCCGAATCAACACGCCCAACATCAGAAACATCCCACTGGATGGATTCATTGCGGGTCTTCTTTGAAAATTGCTCTAACATCCCGGCGGCATCCCGAAGGGCATCAATCGTCCAATTGCCGGAACTCTTGAGCAGTATTAATCCATCAGTACTTTTAAGGTGTCGTATGTGTGCCTTTTGTGACTGGGTTAATTGCATCAGCTTACTATCCGTCTTTTCAAAATCGCCACTCGATATCGATCTATTGTTCCCCAACCCTCAGCGACTGCTGAACGCTTCTGCAACGACCAGCCACTGGATATCTTGCTGTCCTTATTAATGCTCCTTGGCTTTTATCCTCATGGACCTCTTTTGCATAGCTTCCAGGGAGATTAACGATTTAGTCAGTAACGTTAAATCCGATAGTGGTCCAAGGTCACTGCTGTCATTTTTTTCATCAGGTACTCCTTGGTCTATACATTTCTAGAAAAACAAAAGCTCAGGAACATCATCAATGGCACCCAACTGTCGGGCTTTTTTCAGATAGGTAAGAAACCCCTGCTGGTATTCAGGGCCAAATTCAAATTTCAGCGTTACGAAATAATTTTTCAGAAAATCTTTTGAAAAGACGTCCCAACGAGCCGCTTCTTCTGCAATCAAGTCAACGTATTTTTTGCTCATCTCCATGGAGTGCTGAAAAGCGTGAATGACTTTCCGGACGTTTTTCGGATGTCTGACGGCATAGTCCCTGCGAACACACCAGACGGCATACACCATTTTCTTCCCAGTGAAAGATTTCCATTCTTCGCCGAGGTCATACAAGTGATAACCTGACGGTGCTTGGAGTGCCCTCAGGGCGTCATCGCCGATCAGCAAGGCCGCCTGGGCCTCTCGGAACATTTGGCCCAGATCCGGCGGGCATTCAAAATAGGTGGGGCGCAGTCCATATTTTTTTTCTATGATGATCCGGATGAGTACCTGGGAAGTGGCTGATGTGTTGGTCAGGGCAACGGTTTTTTTATCCAATTGCTCAATGGGAACTTTGCTGATCAACAAAATGCTCATTACCTTGCCGTCGGAGCTGATAGTCAGATCCGGCAAGAGAAGCAGTTCGTCGGCATGCCTGGCGTATTCGATTGCCGGGACCGGGCTGATATCCAGTTCATCGGCCAGCAATCGACGACACAGGGCCTTGGGGCTATCTTTGAAAAGGTCAATATTGAGCACCACCTGATTTTGAACCAGACAATGATACAAAGGCAGACTGTTGAGAAATTGAATGTGTCCGACGCGTGGTTTCATGGGTTTTCTCCTTCTGTGTAGGGCATCCTCATTGGAATATCAGATAATTGTAGTGAGATCTCCTATCCTGACTTCCTGGCTCTTATACCGGATTGCGCCATTAGAATCTCTTGAATTTAAGATGATTATGCCACCAAAAATTATTATAAACAGCACGATGGCCAGGCTAATCCATAGCTTCAGGTGCCTCTTCCACCCCGAAGGCTGATCTATACCCAATGTACGTTCCAGAAGGCTGTCTTGTTTTTGATTCATTATGGTCACCTTCCTTATTTTTTCGAACAATTAAAGAGGGTTCCAGCGATTTCCAGCCCCCGCCGAGGGCCTTGTAAAGACGAATCAGGTTTGAAGTTACTGTGCCTTCGCTGCCGGCCAGTTCATCCTGGTAAGATTGAAGGGAGCGGGTTGCATCAAGAACATCGCTGAAATCTACGAGCCCTGCATTATAAAGGTCCCGGGACAATTCATATGCACGCCTCGCGGACAATACAGCAGCTTTCAGCGATTCCAGCCGAAGCTGTTCCCTGGCATAGGCCGTAACTGCGTTTTCCACCTCCTCAAGAGCGATGAGCACTGCTGATTCATACTGGACCAGGGCCTGTTTCTGGCGGGCAGTCTGCACCTTGATATTCTGCCGGATGGCTCCCGCATGGAAAATTTTCCAGGAAACGCCCGGGCCGATGCTCCATGTTCGTCCGGCCCATTCCCAAAAATTGCTGCTGGAAATGGATTCAAGCCCGATGCTGCCGGCCAGACGGAATTTGGGATAGAGATCTGCCGTGGCCACACCGATCCTGGCCGTCCGGGCCGCGAGGTTACGTTCTGCTCTGCGGATATCCGGCCGATGACGCATGGTCTCCGCAGGGATTCCGACTGCCACCATTACCGGAGGCACTGGAATCGGTTTTGCCTCCGCCAGTTCTCTGTGCATTGCGCCAGGCTTCTCGCCGAGCAGGACGGCCAGCCTGTTTTTTGCCTTTTCCAGGCCAGTCTCCAGCGTCGGGATCCGGGAACGGGTGCTTTCAAGAATATAGCGAGACTGCTGGACGGCCAGTTCATCAATGAGACCCGCTTTGTAGCGTAAAAGATTCAGTTCATAGATATCCTGCTGGGCCTTCATATTTGCCTTGATGGCAGCCAGGCGGGCCTGATAGGTCCGGGTATCCACATAGTTCAGCGCTACTTCGGCAAGCAGGCTTACCAGCACGTCGTGCAGGTCTTCCTGAGCAGCTTCAAGGTCTGCCTGTGCCGCTTCTACTGAGCGTCGAACACCGCCGAAAATATCCAGTTCCCAGCCTGCGTCAAAACCGGCTTGGTAGAGTTTGCTCTCCGTTCCGGTACCGCTGTTTTCGCTGCTCCGCCGTTTCGAGGCCGAGCCGCTTGCATCCAGGGAGGGGAAAAAAACCGCTTTCTCAATGCCCCGCAGTGCCCTGGCTTCACGGACCCTGGCACGGGCATCTTTTAGGTTCAAATTGCCTTTGATGGCACGCTCCTCCAGACTGGATAGTTCTTGGTCGTTGAGAGTGGTCCACCAGTTGGCCATGGTTTCAGGATTCAGACGATCAGCGGTCAGGTCGCCCTGAAGTTGGGTGTGCCATTCTTTTGGTGCCTGGGGCTTTAACCTGGCATAGTCCGGCCCAACGGCCGCGCATCCGGCCAAGATCAGGATGATGATCGCGGCAACCGGGATAATCAGTGTACAGCGCGCCCCCACGCCAACCTGCCTATAGTGATGTCGTTTGAACGCTATGGATCTCATGGTTATTTCCATTTGCAACACATTTTTATTAAATAGTATAGGAATTTACATTTTTTTGACAGGATCAACAGGATAAAAGTGAATCATGTAAATCTTGTTCATCCAGTCAGGATTCCTTATTGTCCCGCGGACGCGTGCGCCAGGCAGTGCCCTTTTCACGGAACGTCTGAAAGGCATAATAAAGCGCCGGGATCAGAAAGATACCAAACAGCGTTGACGCCAGCATGCCGCTGAAGACAGTGGTCCCGATAGCCCGGCGGCTGCCCGCGCCTGCGCCCGTGGCGATTACCAGAGGCGTCACACCCAGAATAAAGGAAAAGGCCGTCATCAAAACAGGACGGAAGCGGATTCGTGCTCCCTCCACCGCGGCCTCGGCCACGGGCAACCCTTGTTCCCGCCGGTCTTTGGCAAATTTCACGATAAGAATGGCGTTTTTGTTGGCCAGACCCACCAACAGCACCAGGCCAATCTGGGCATAGATGCTGAGGTTAAGCCCTACGATCCACAGACCGACTAATGCCCCGAGAACAGCGACAGGGATCGAGGTGATAATGGATAACGGGATGTTCCAGCTCTCATACTGACCCACCAGAAAAAGATAAGCAAAGACAAGGGCCAGGAGGAAAAGGATCGAGACCTGGCCAATGGCTTTCCGTTCCTGAAATGACATTGCTGACCAGTCATAGGCATATCCCTCGGGCAGTGTCTTGGCCGCCACCCGTTTCATCGCCGCCATGGCATCCCCGGAACTGAAACCAGGAGCTGCTCCACCGCTAATCTGGACGCTGGTAAACTGGTTATAACGGTTCACAATCTGGGGGGCCAGGACCGTGGACAGGGTTACCAGACTGTCCATGGGCACCATCTTGCCTTCATTGCTGCGTACGTACAGTTTGCCAATGTCTTTTACCGTGTCGCGGTAGGGCGCATCGGCCTGGACCTTGACCTGATAGACTCGTCCATAGAGGTTGAAATCGTTTGCATATCTTGATCCAAGCTGGGCTTGCAGGGTTTCGTATACCCTGCTGACCGGCACCTTAAGCGTTTCAGCCCTGGTGCGATCAAGGTTCACGAAGATCTGAGGCGTATTGGCCGTATAGGTACTGAAAACCCTCATCAGGGCCGGATCCTGGTTGGCGGCTATGACCATTGCTCGGGTTGCAGCGGCAAGTTCTTGGGGGCTCTGGTCCCCCAGGGCCTGCAGCCGAAAGTCAAACCCGCCGGTCATCCCGAGGCCCTGGATGGGCGGGGGGACAAAAGCAAAACTGTTGGCCGAGGAGATGGCAGCCAGTTTTCCGTGGGCCTGTCCTACTATAGCATTCAACTGCAAGCCCGGACTGGTGCGCTTATCCCAAGTGTCCAATATCCCGATACCAAATCCAACGTTTTCAGCATTCCCGCTGAGCAGGCTGAATCCGCTTACCCCAATGACATCCTGGACACCCTTAATGCCTTTGATCTCTTTGGTGATCTGTTGCATAACCTTAGCCGTGCGGTCCAGCGCGGAGGCCTCGGGGAGCTGAACATCGAAAAAAAAGGCGCCCAGGTCCTCTTGGGGCAAAAAGCTGGTGGGACGGGTCTCAAACAAGTAGTAGGAAGCGCCGAATACACCGACTAAAATCAGTAGTACTACGACCAGCCGTCTTATCAGCCATGCAGACCCGGCCACGTATCTGTTACGTGATGCATCGAGCGCCCTGTTGAACCAGGCCAAGGGCCCTCGCCGGATAGGACTTTTCCGCCTGAGCAGGACAGCGCAGAGCGCAGGGCTCAGGCTCAGGGCGATGATTGAAGAAATGACCACTGACGTGCATAAGGTCATGGCAAATTGTTTGTAGAGTTGCCCTGTGATGCCCGGCACAAATCCGACAGGGACAAATACGGCCAGCAGAACCAGGGTGGTGGCGATGATGGGCCCTGTGACCTGGCCCATGGCCCTGATGGTTGCATCTTTTGGGCTGAGGTTTGTCTCATGTATGACCCGATGCGCATTTTCCACCACCACAATGGCGTCGTCGACCACCAGACCGATGGTCATGATCAGGGCAAACAGGGAAATAGTATTGGCGTTAAAGCCAAGGGCAAACAGCACAGCGAATGTCCCTATCAGCGACACTGGAATAGCCACGGTGGGGACGAGTGTGGCCCGCCAATCCTGCAAAAAAAGGAAGGTTACGCCTACCACAAGGAGAAAGGTGATAAACAGCGTCAGCTCAATCTCATGGATGGCTGCGGAGACATACTTGGTAGTGTCGTAAACGATCTGGTATTGAACATCGCTCGGTTGACGCTGGGCAAGATGTTTAAGCTTGGCCCTGACCTCCTTCATGGTATCCAGGGCATTGGCTTCTGAGGACCTGTAAACCGCCATTCCCAGGGTCGGGGCGCCGTTTAGGATCGACTTGGTACCGTAAGACCGGGCACCAAGTTCTACACGGGCAATGTCGCTGATTCGCACCAGACCACCTTTGGCGTTAGTGCGGACAATAATATTTTTGAAATCTTCAACTGCCTTAAGACGACCCTTGGCCCGCAAGGTATACTGAATTTGCTGGTCATCACCGGCAGGCATTGATCCGATCGAGCCAACTGCCGCCTGGACATTCTGCTCACGGATGGCGGTGATCACGTCATCCGCGGTCATACCCATGGAGGTGAGACGCTCCGGGTCCATCCAGATACGCATGCTGTATTCGAATTCCCCGAAAATAAAGACATCACTTACGCCGTTAATACGTACCAGGGCATCCTTTATTTCCCGGCTTGCATAGTTGCTCAAAAAAAGTTTGTCCCTGGTGCCTTCGGGAGAAAAGAAACAGATCACCGCCAGCATATCCGAAGAGCGTTTACGTATATCTATCCCCTGCTCGGTTACATCTTTCGGAAGCTTGGGGGTGGCGAGTTGCACCCGGTTTTGAAGGTTGACCTGGTCGATGTCCGAATCGGTGCCTACAGCAAAGGTTACGGCCAGTTCGTAGCGTCCGTCATTGGAACAAGTGGAGGACATATAGAGCATGTTTTCAACGCCGTTTACTTCCTTTTCAATCGGTGCGGCTATGTTGTCGGCCACGACTTGGGCGTTGGCTCCCGGATAGACCGCGGTCACCCGGATCTCAGGAGGGGTGATCCGGGGATACTGGGCCACGGGGATGTTCAGCATGGCAATCAGCCCGGCCAGGGTGATAATAATCGACACCACTGCAGCCAGGCGCGGGCGTTCAATAAAAATTCTGGAAAACATGCATCACATCCTGTTCTGTTCGTCCTCGGTAATGGTTTTTACAATCTGTCCGGGCCGAACTTTCTGCACTCCCTGCACAATGACCATTTCTCCGGCCGCCAGCCCTGATTCGACGGCCCATTGAGTGTAGACAACCGGCCCGGTAGTGATGCGACGCTGGATGACCTTGTTCTCGCTATCCACAACCAGCACATATCGCCCATCATGGTCTTCCTGGACGGCTGCCTGCGGCACCATCGGCAGTTGTTTGCCCTGACTCCGGCTTATCAGAGCGGTGACATACTGTCCCGGCAGCAGCAAACCGTCATGGTTGTCAAATATAGCCCAAATCGCAATGGTGCCGGTCTTGGCATCTACTATATTATCCACAAAATCCACATGCCCGGCGGTTTTAAGGATTTCGCCGCTGGGTAGTTTGATACGGAGAATCAGGGCATACTTCTTTTTGTCCGGCGAGGAGTCGCCAATCGTCGCCCTGACGGCCGAGAGGTCATTTTCACTGATGGAATACATCACCCGGATCGGGTCCAACTGGACAATTTGCGCCAGAGGCCCTGAATCAGGCCCAACCAGATTTCCTTTGGTGAAAGCGGTCCGCCCGATGCGTCCCTTGATTGGGACCCTGACCATAGTGTATCCCAGGTCAAGTTCGGATAGATCGAGATCGGCCTTGGCCTCCTGGAGCTGCGCTCTGGCGTGGAGTTCGTCGGCCACGGCATTGTCGATGTCTGTTGCGGACACCACTCCAGAACGAACAGTTCTGACCCGTTGCAGATACTGACGGGCCCTGGTAAGGGTCGCCGTTGCCTGGTTCACGCTGGCTCTATCCGCGTCAACCTTGGCCTGGTAAGGTGCCTGTTCGATGACATAGAGCAGATTTCCGGCATTGACATCACTTCCTTCCCTGAACTTGACCTGTTCAAGAAAACCCTCGACACGGGCCCGCAGGTCCACGCTCTGGATGGCCTCCACATGGCCCACGTATTCCGCCGGCGGGTTGACATCCTGCTCTGTGACTGCCGCAACCGTCACCAGCGGCGGTCCGCCGCTGCCCTGATTCGGCGGATCGGCCGTCGCGCTCCAGGGAAAAACCGATGTCAGCAAAAGGGCAAACAATACAAAATATTTCGTTTTCATCATTTGGCCAGGACTCCCTTGAGAAACATGTCCCTGATCACCGGAATGTTAGCTCCGTATGGATGCTGCTCCGGGTCTTCCAGACAACAGAAGAGAAATGCATTGGTGAGACCCTCCAGGGCTACGGCCATGTGATAGGGATCCATCTCGCGAAAAACCTTTTTACGGATACCGGTTTCCAGTACAGAAGCCAGTTGCAGGATGAATTTGTCATACAGCTTGCGGATATCTTGGTCAAGCCCGGCCTTGATATTGAAACTCGCGCCGCGCGTTTCTGCAAAATAAAGGCGTAATGCTGCAAGGTTGTGGGCGAAAAGCCGAGCCTTGGCGGCAATGTAGTCGTCGATCACGGTAAGGACATCGTTTTCCTCGGAAAGGACCCTAATAAGGACCCGGTGGTGTTCCTCCGCCTTTTCCATCATGAGGGCCTTATAGAGATCTTCCTTGTTTTTGAAGAACTTGTAGAGAGTACCTATGGCAAACTCGGCTCTTTTCGCAATCTCGTGCATTGAGACGTTATGAAATCCCTTCTCCGAAAAAAGCTCGAGCGCAGCAGCAAGCATCTGGCGACGATGCCTTAGTTTCTCTCTTTCCCGACGTGAGAGTTTCTCTTCTTGCATTATTCGGCCTCCATACCAGACACCATGAATCTGACGTCATATTAAATAAAGTGACTTACGATTCACATCGTAGAAGGAAAAATTTTGTTGTCAAGCGAAAAATTAAAAAATTTTCAGAGACTTTTGCTTTCACCTCCTCGCCTTGGCCTGAATTTCAGCGCGAGACTGAGCGATTGATTAATATCCCGTGGCTTCGCCCAAAATTTGCTATCTTTTGAGGTTTGAACTTGCCACGCAGATAGGGTTTCCTGAATTCCTCCTTGTCCAGCAAAAAGAGAATGTAACTGATGTGCCCGGAATATCCGTTGGAGTCAAGCTGTTGAATCTTTTTCACTATCTGCCTAGCCGAGTTTGATGCCTTGCGGTGAATGGTAGGCGATGCACCATCGCACTTTTTGACTGAATAGAGCCACCTGCAGCTAAAAGGACGGATATCGTAGATCATGCAGGTCTTGTTCGCCTTAAGAAAGGCGCATCGAGAAAGCTCTCCGTTTTCTCTCTGCATCTTGTTTCGAGCCAGCCTGACCTTTATTTCCGATTTTAGTGGCTCTTCAAACGTGGCCATCCGATCAAGGATAATAATGCCTTCAAGAGTTGTAATATCAATATTACCAACGTTTATACAACAATCAGCACAGCCCTTTACACATGCCGCTGATTTTTTAAGCTCGGCCACGTCTTCTTCATACTGGTTATATAGCTCCTTTAGTTTTTTCCTTTTCTCTGTTTTCATTTTTTATCCCTACATATATCATAGGCGTTCACAGGTTCAGGGTTCACCTTGTTAAATTTCCCGAGGAGAATTATATTTAATAGGATGAACCGTTGTCGAAACTTAAAATTCGAAATTCGAAATTAGGTAATGTATTTACATACTTGTATCTTTTCCAATTTCAAATTTCACTGCCAAAATACAAGATCAACAAAGTGTAAACTACTTTTGACTTGTCGTGAACATAAAATTTCCCATGGGTATCGTCCGGCTGTTTTCAACACCTCCTATTAGCGGAGTTGGGGCTCTTCCTGTTTTTTTTATTGACACTGGAAAAAATGTTTCGTATCGTATGTTTTACGGATGTATAGCTGGAATTAGCTATATGTAGGTCTATAAGGCTATCAAGTGGCAGATCTGTAAATAAAGAGGCTACAAATAGTGCCTCTTTTTTTTGTGGTTAAGCCCTTGAGGAAACATGACACTCTGTATGGATCAGAAATTACCTGCATGGCGGATCCTTTCCGTTTGGGCGTTTCGAACCCATGGCAAGTGCAACACACATGGGTCGAAAGAGCCCATAGTTTTTAGGAAAGGAGGTAAAGAGCATGGCTAAAGGAACTGTAAAATGGTTCAACGATCAAAAAGGCTTCGGTTTCATCTCTCAAGAGAATGGGCCTGATGTCTTCGTCCACTTCAGCGCCATTGAGGGCAGTGGATTCAAGTCCTTAGAAGAAGGGCAGACAGTGGAGTTTGATGTGGTTGAGGGCCCCAAGGGTCCCCAGGCGTCCAACGTGCACGCTTAGTGCCGGTTGGACTCGGAAATTAGCACCGAAAAGCGGGTTTGCTTTCGAGGACCCGCTTTTTTCGTTTTATTTTTCCAACCAATTTTATCTATAATGACCCTTAAACCCGAGCAACCACTAAAACTAAAAGTTTGTTTCATCCAAAACGACTATTAATGAATAGCAGTTGCTCTTAGAGGAATGTATTAATGAAACTTTATATTGGGAATTTGCCCTTTAATACCACGGAAGCAGAAGTTCGCGAAATGCTTGAGCAGTATGGGACTCTCGAGTCCTTCAATTGGATTACTGATCGCGATACAGGGAGACCGCGTGGTTTTTGCTTCGCCGAAATGGATAATGCCGATGCCGATGCCGCTATAAAAGCTCTTAACGGCAAGGACCTCGGTGGACGCAATTTAAAGGTAAACGAAGCAAGGGCACGAGATGACCGCCGCAAGAAGCGCTCCTGGTAAAAGAAGAAAGACGAATGCGCATTATAGCCTTTGGAGACATCCACATGGACTATGCCGGCGTTGAGAAGATCCCTGGGCTTTCAAAGGCGGATCTGGTTATAATTACAGGGGATTTTACCAATTTTGGAGGAAAAGAAGACGCCTCAACCGTACTTGATGTCATCAGGCGCATTAATCCCAAAATATATGCTGTCCCAGGTAATATGGATAAGGCATCAGTCGGGAACTATCTGGATGAGCTTGGCATCAATATCCATGGTAAGGGATTTGTCCTGGGGGACTTGGGAATCTTCGGTGTTGGAGGATCTAATCCCACTCCCTTCAATACCCCAACCGAGTTTTCTGAAGAAGAACTTGGGAACATTGTCAACAAGGCATATCAATATGTGGCACAGGCACCGGTCAAGGTCCTGATATCCCACACTCCTCCTTTCAACACTGCTGCCGATATGATTGGCGGTGAGGTCCACGTCGGCAGCACCGCCATCAGGAAATTCATTGAAGAAAAACAGCCTGATTTTTGCTTCACAGGCCACATACACGAATCCAGAGGGGAAGATCGAATAGGACGTACTCTGATACTCAATCCGGGGATGCTCAGAGATCCGGGCTGGATAGAGTTCAACAGTCAGGATGATGGGAGTTTTGTCGCGCGGCTTAATTAGTGTCTGATAGATAATACTGAATGCTGAATGCTGAATTGTGAAAGAAGATTTAAAAGGCATATACCTTAATTCAACATTCAACATTCAACATTCAACATTTATTGTATTGTGCACCGCAGATTGGGTTTTTTCAGCGGAATCAACCCTTACTTCACTTCCTCGAAGTCAGCATCCACCACGTCTTCATCTCCTCCACCTTTGCCACCTTTTTCACCTTTACCGGATGTATCTTCAGCCCCGCCTGCCTGAGCACCGGCAGCCTGCTGATACATCATTTCAGCCAGCTTGTGGGATGCCTGCATAAGCTCATCCTGGGCCTTTTTAATAGCTTCCAGGTCCGTGCCTTCCATGGCCTTTCTGAGATCTTTGATTTTATCATTGATCTGGTCTTTGGTAGCAGTATCTACCTTGTCTCCAAGATCCTGCAAGCTCTTTTCCGTGCTATAAATCAAGGTGTCGGCCTGATTCCGGACCTCCGCCGCCTCTCTTTGCTTTTTATCTTCCTCAGCGTGGAGTTCCGCATCCTTGGTCATTTTTTGAATCTCCTCCTCGCTGAGACCACTGGAGGCCTGGATCCTGATAGACTGCTCCTTGCCAGTTGCCATGTCCTTTGCTGACACATTAAGGATGCCATTGGCATCTATATCAAAAGTGACCTCTATCTGAGGCACTCCACGGGGAGCCGGCGGGATTCCAACCAGCTCGAACCGTCCGATGGTCTTGTTGCCTGATGTCATCTCACGCTCGCCCTGAAGCACATGGATGGTTACTGCATTCTGATTGTCACCGGCAGTTGTGAAGATCTGGCTCTTCCGGGTTGGAATAGTGGTATTTTTTTCAATCAGTTTGGTCATGACCTGACCAAGTGTCTCAATACCAAGGGACAGGGGAGTTACATCCAGGAGCAGTACGTCCTTGACTTCGCCTTTCAGGACCGCCCCCTGTATAGCCGCCCCTATTGCCACGACTTCATCAGGATTAACACCTTTGTGAGGCTCTTTGCCGAATAATTCTATGACCTTTTCCTGAACCTTTGGCATACGAGTCATGCCGCCAACCAGTATAACTTCGTTTATGTCAGCAAGAGTAAAACCTGCGTCTTTAAGAGCTACCTGACATGGACTTTCAACGCGATCGATCAAATCTGCCACCAGGGACTCAAGCTTGGCCCTGGTAAGCTTAATGACCATATGCTTCGGACCACTGGCATCAGCCGTAATAAAGGGTAAGTTAATCTCAGTCTCCAAAGTGCTTGAAAGCTCGCACTTTGCCTTTTCAGCTGCTTCTTTTAGACGCTGAAGGGCCATCCGGTCCTGTCTGAGATCCATGCCCTGTTCTTTCTTGAACTCATCCGCCAGCCAATCGACTATCCGAAGGTCAAAATCTTCGCCTCCAAGAAACGTATCTCCGTTAGTGGACTTTACCTCGAAAACTCCCTCACCGATCTCCAGTATTGAGACATCAAAAGTGCCTCCGCCCAAGTCAAATACGGCAATTTTCTCTTCTGTCTTCTTATCCAGACCATAGGCCAGAGCTGCTGCTGTAGGTTCGTTTATTATGCGCAGGACGTTTAATCCTGCAATACGGCCGGCATCTTTGGTTGACTGGCGCTGACTGTCGTTGAAATAGGCCGGCACGGTAATCACCGCGTCGGTTACTTTCTCTCCGAGGTAATCATCAGCAGTCTGTTTCATCTTGCTGAGTATCATGGCTGAGATCTCAGCAGAACTGTGCTGCTTACCCCCTATTTCTACACACGCATCTCCACTTGGACCCTGGACAATTTTAAAGGGAGCTATATCCTTGGACTTCTGGACTTCTGCATCACCAAATTTTCTGCCAATAAGCCTCTTGACTGCAAAAACCGTGTTTTCTGCATTGGTAACTGCCTGCCTTTTGGCCAGCATTCCCACCAATCGTTCACCTTTATCTGTAAAGGCTACTACCGAAGGAGTAGTTCGTCCGCCCTCGGCATTATTTAGAACCTTGGGATCACCTCCCTCCATGATGGCCACACAGGAGTTGGTAGTCCCCAGGTCTATGCCTATTACTTTCCCCATGTTGAAAATCCTCCTTGTAAAAAAGTTTCAATATAAAAAGTTAGATCTAGTTGTAATTTTACTGTTCCTAAAACTAAGCACTAGTTTCTTCTTGTCCACTCCCCTCTGTTGCATTTTTTGATACTATTACAAGAGCAGGTCTCAAGATCCTTTCATGAAGCGAATAACCTTTTAAGAGCTCTTTTATCACTGTATTTTCTTCCACTCCCTCATGCTCTTGCACAGTAAGGGCCTCATGCAGATTCGGATCAAATCTTTGCCCTTCTGCACTAAAGACCTTGAGACCGAAACGTTCCAAGGTCTTTAAGTAGCCGGATATGGTCAGATCAAGCCCCTCTATCAACTTATCAAAATCCCTTAAATCCTTGGCTGAGGTCATGGCTCGTTCTAAGTTATCAAGAAAAGGTAGCAGTTCTTTGGCAAAGGATTCTAAGGCATATTTCATATATTCCGATTTTTCCCGCTCTATCCTTTTCTTAAAATTTTCCAGATCGGCAGCCATTCGCAGCACCTTTTCCTGACATTGCTCGAGTTCTGCCTCTCTGTCTGCTAACTTTTGGGCCAGATCATTCTCATCGCCACCTGCGCTCTCGATCTCTTCCTCTCCAGTTGTCTGCTTTTTTTCCATATCTTTCTTGTCCATATTTCACGATTCCTTAAACTTTTCGCCCAAAACCTGGGCGGTATATTCAACCAGTGACACTGCACGGGCATAGTTCATGCTAATCGGACCAACAATACCCAGGCTCCCCAGGGGACTGCCGCTTCCAACATAAGGAGCCAGTACCATGCCGCAGCCCGGCACCTTATTTCCAAGCCCTTCAGATCCGATATATATTTGCACTCCTCTTGAGTCCAAACACCTATCTAAAAGGGTCAAAAGGGCCTTTTTCTCTTCAAATGTCTGAAGAATTGCCCTGATACGGGAGACATTCGAAAACTCCGGTTTATCAAGAAGATTGAGTCTGCCTTCGATAAAAACCTCTCCCTGCTCAGTTGACATCTTCATCTGATCAAGGAAGTCCTCTAAAAGGACGTCAAAGATTTTCTTTTCTTCTTTTAGTTCCTCTATAATCATAGACCTGAGTTCTTCCAGGCACATGTGGTCAAGCTTGTTGCTGATATACTGGGAAATTTGCTCCAGTTTCTCCTCCTGGATGTCATAATCGATATGCACAAATCGATTTTGCACCGTACCGGTGTCAGATACACTGATGACCAATATCAGACCCTGCCGGATTCGTAGAAATTCAAGGTGTATCAAGCGGTCACAGGTAAGCCGGGGAGCACTGACTACTGCTGCATGTCCTGAAAAAGATGCCAGTAGTTGAACAGCACGCTTCAGGGTTGCTACCAAACCAGCAGACCTGAACATTAAACCCTTTTCTATAGCTACCTGGTCACTCCAAGACAAATCTTCTTTATCCAAAAGGAAGTCCACGTAATAACGCAGACCTGTCTCAGTTGGAAGGCGCCCTGCTGATGAATGGGGCTGGAACAGCAGACCAATATCTTCAAGGTCGGCCATGGCATTACGGATGGTAGCAGGACTCAATCCAAGCCCGGCTTTTTTGGCAACAGTCCTTGACCCTACCGGTTCCGCGTCATTTATATAAGCATGAATGACGGTCTTCAGTATCTCGCGGCTTCGTTCAGATAGGTCAATGTTTGTATCCATAGGTGACTTTTCTCGCAAGCATTATTAGCACTTAATAATACCTTGAGGTACTGAAAGACACTAATTCTGACCAAAGGCTGTGTCAACCGGAGAAGCGCAAGAGGCTCCCCTTAACAAAACTTTCCTTTATAATGTCCGGCTGCTATTGAAAACAAGAGTTGAATCATCCTTCGGTTTAGTGTAAAGAACTCCGGTTTGAAATACCTTGTGTACAGATGCCCGTGGAGCCGCTTGAATTATGCCTGTATATCTACTAACCGGAGACTTGGTCTTTCCACCTCCCGAACTTGCCAGAGAAGACGGACTTTTGGCTGCTGGCGGGGACCTGAGCATCCCGAGGTTAATTCTCGCATACCGTCAAGGAATATTCCCCTGGTACAACCCTGGGGAACCAATATTTTGGTGGTCCCCGGATCCAAGGTTGATTCTGGAGCCCTCAGACCTCCACGTATCCAGACGTCTTAAACGAATCATTCGGCAAGGACGCTTTCAAGTCACCCTGGACCACGCCTTTAAGGAGGTTATAAGGGCCTGCTCAGAGACCAGAATAAAAAGGGGCGAGGGAACCTGGCTTACCCCGGAAATGATTGAGGCATACACTGACCTTCACTATCTAAGGAAAACCCATTCAGTAGAGACCTGGCAAGGGGATCGACTCGTTGGTGGACTTTACGGGATAGCAATGGGCAGGGTATTTTTTGGTGAATCAATGTTTACCAAAGTTTCAGATGCCTCAAAAGCAGCATTAGTGACCCTTGTACGCCAACTATCTGAGTGGGGCTTTGCCATGATTGATTGCCAGGTTACTAGTTTCCACCTCTTAAGCCTTGGCGCAAAGGAAATACCAAGGTCTTTTTTCCTGAAAAGACTTAAAAAGCTGATTGATATCCCAAGCGAGGCTCCAGTTGGCAAATGGAGCTAAAACAATTGTAAGCGTTTACAGGGTGCTGCAGATGCGAGGCGGAGGATACGCAGACGTACTCCCTGTACTTCAAATGCCCGACAAACAAAGCAGATGCTGTGCTCTGTGAACGCTTATGGTTACTCAGATACTAATGCTCACTCCTACTGAAGCAAAGAAAAACCTCTCACCAAGTGCATTGTAAAGCTTCGCTCCATTCTCAAGCCCGGTACAGTGGGCAGCTCCCAGCCTTTTAATACCAAACTCTTCAAGGTTGGATAACGTAATGCCGAACTGGGCAGGATCTGCAGGGCCCAGATGGGTACCACCCATCACAGTGTGGATTGGTCGGCCGGGGAGATTCTTCTGTATGTGCCTCAGAATATTGATGATCCCTGCATGGGCACAGCCGAGTATTACAAAAAGGCCTTTCACCGTGTCTATCACTACAGAAAGATCATCTTTCAAAAGATCCTGAACCCAGCCAGCCTCAGGGTCTCTCAGTTGCATATTCGGATCAGGGGGTTCAAAGTCGGTTATCCTTGGAACCATACCGGTCAGGTATACGCCAGGATAGATCTCCCTGAACTCTTCCACATCGACAAACCTGGCTCCGATAGCCTCAAGATACTCCTTTTTATATCGAAGCCCTATTTCCCTCAGGACATCTCCCTTTTTCCAGTATCGCACAAGAAAGATGTCGGGATGGGCATAGACCGGCCTAGGCCCTGAAAGTCCCAGCACTGCCGGAAGCCCGGATGTATGATCATAGTGCCCATGGCTCAAAACTACAGCATCAATTGACCTCAGGTCTTTTCTCAAAATCAGGCTGTTAGACAACACACCAAGGCCCTGGCCTGTGTCAAACAACATGCTATACCCTTCAGTCTCAACATAGCAAGACCAGCCATGCTCCCCGATCAATCCAGATGGACCGAAGACACTATTTTCGCATATTACAGTTAGTTTCAATTGTGAAATCATGTTCAGTTCCTCTAATCTGATACCATCGTGCACGGTCCAACATCAGACCATTCGCACTTCAGGGATGACGAAAACCACCGGCATGAACGTTTGGGCTGATTTTCACAGGCAGGTATCAGCTAAACTCCACTATGACCAAAGCCTCCCTCGCCCCTTGCGGTTGTGGGCAATGAATCCACTTCTTGCCAGCTTGCCTGCCAGACCCTGGCAAGGATCATCTGGGCTATCCTTTGTTCTCTCTTGATGGTGACAGTCTCCGGTCCGAGATTAATTAGTCCGACTTTTATCTCACCGCGGTAGTCGGCGTCAATAGTGCCGGGTGCGTTAACTACTGTCAGACCGTGTTTGATGGCAAGTCCGCTCCTGGGCCGGATCTGGAATTCATAACCATGTGGCAGAGCTACTGCAAGACCTGTAGGAACAAGACCTATTTCCCCTGGATGCAGTAGGATATCGTGTTGGATCGCTGCAGCCAAATCCATGCCTGCTGATTGCCTGGTTATGTAATGAGGAAGAGGAAGGTCAACTGCATGGGGCAGGCGTTTAATCTGTATAACTACAGATAGTTCTTCCGGTGATCTAATGGACACGGATTCTATTGGCACTTCAACAACCTACCGAAACTGTAAGCGTTTACAAAAAATAGACCTGTGCGATTAGCTACTGGCCGTTAGCTTTTTAACAGCCAGTCTTTAATACAAAGCGTTGGTATCCTTCACGACAAGTCAAAAGTAGTTTATACTTTGTTGGTCTTGTATTTGTGCCCACCATGACAGCGCTTATTGTTCGAAAAGTATAAACTGCTTTTGGGCCTTCTTGAAGGATGCCAAAGCGTTTACCTAACAGCTAATGGCTGGCATCCTAAACTTAATGTCAAGCTCGTAACTTCTCAATAACTCAGGGTAAGATATCTGGATTCCGGCTTTCGCAGGAATGACGGGCATTCACATCCAAACGTCATTCCTGCGAAAGCAGGAATCCAGCAAATAGTCGCAAAATGTAATCTACCCTAACTTATTGAGAAGTTACTCAAGCTTTATATAATCTGCTGACATAATTATACAATGTATTAAACTTAGAAAATTTAACTGACGAAAATTTTTCAAGTTTTCTGCGCTTAGTCCCTTTCTTATTATTGTTTATCATCTTTTTTGCTATCAGATACATTTTATATCTCCTTTTTTGTTTATTATGTTGTCATAAAAAAAAGATACCCCGCGGGAAGCCACGGGGTATCTCGAACTGCTAAGGAACGCCGCAAACGGCGTGGGATCAAATCCTCAAAAATCTAATATTTTTCAAAATAGCCATTTTACCTATATCTGTCAATATAGATTGGATATTTTATGAGCTGCCTGCAAAAAAAACTTGCAGGCTTATCATACCTTCCAGGCATCTCCATCCGGGGTCGGCCCCAGACAGACCAAGGCAGAGCCACCTTTCAGACACTGTGCTGCCATCTGCTTTATGTCCTCAGGGGTAACTGCATTAATTTTGCTTATCACCTCATCATATGAGACGAATTTGCCAAAATTTATTTCATTTTTTGCCAAACGTGTCATGCGGCTGTCTGCGCTTTCAGCAGAGAGCAACAATCCACCCTTGATGTGATCCCCGGCAGCCTCCAGTTCATCGTATTCAATAGATTGATCCGCAAGCTTTTTTAACTCCCCGTTCATTAGCTCCACTGTTTTCGAAAACTGTTTTTCAGAGATGCCTGCATAAATTCCCATCATCCCTGTATCCTGGAATGAGGAGGAAAAGGAATAGACTGAGTAGGCAAGACCCCGTTTTTCCCTTATCTCCTGAAACAGCCGGGAACTCATGGATCCGCCCAGAATGACGTTAAGCAACAGGGCCGGATAGCGTTGAGGGTCTGAGGTACATTGTCCTTCATAGCCCATCAGTACGTGAAGTTGTTCCAGGTCTTTTTTGATAAATTTGACCCCAAGGTGGGGTACAGGCCTGGAATGAGATGAATGGCCATTGATAGACACCAGGCCTCCGAAAAGTTCGTTTATCTTGGCAACAAAAGACTCATGTTCCAGGTTACCCGCCGCAGCGATCAGGACCTTTGGACCTACATAGGCCTCAGCTACAAACTCCTTCAAGGTCTGTGAACTTATTGCTCTAACGTTTTCAACAGTGCCGAGAATGGATTGTCCAAGGTTGCTTCCTGGCCAGTAAAATTTGTTAAAAAGCTCATGTATCAACTCATCAGGGGAGTCCTCAAGCATGCCGATCTCTTGCATTATGACCCGGCGTTCTCTTTCCACTTCCTTGTCGTCAAATCTGGAATGGAGAAAAATATCAGAGAATAAATCCAGGACCCTGTCTAGATGGATATCCATTACCTTTGCGTGGAAACATGTGATCTCTTTAGAGGTAAAGGCATTGGAAAATCCACCCATCTGGTCAAAGGCCTTGGCAATGTCCAGGGCGGTACGCCGTTCAGTCCCCTTAAAAATCATGTGCTCAATAAAGTGGGAAATGCCTGAGTTGCCAGCATTTTCGTCCCTGGCTCCTATAGTAACCCACATACCGATTGATACCGAACGGACATTGGGCATGCGCTCAGTAAGCACGCGGATGCCGTTTGTAAGGACGGATTTATTGTATTGCTGGTTCACTTTTAAACAGTATCTCCCTGTTCGTCCATGACAGCCTTGCGGCTGAGCTTGATCCTGCCCTGTTGATCTATCCCTATGACTTTTACACGGACTTCATCACCTTCGGCAAGTATATCCCTTACATTTTTTACGTGCCTGTTCTCTAGTTGGGAAATATGTACCAGGCCGTCGGTGCCGGGTAATATCTCAACAAACGCCCCAAAGTCCATAATCTTTTTTACGGTCCCAAGATAGATTTTCCCGACCTCAGCCTCTTTTGTGAGGTCTTCGATCCTTTTGATGGCATCTTCTGCTGCTTTTCCTGAAGAGGAAAAGATGTTCACCTCACCTGAATCATCGACGTCTATCTTTACGCCGGTTTCCGCTATTATGCCACGTATATGCTTCCCCCCAGGACCAATAAGGTCCCGGATCTTTTCCGGGTTGATATTGAGGGTAATGATCTTAGGTGCATACAGGGAAAGGTCTTTTCTGGGATGATCTATCACCTCTTTCATCTTGCCCAGAATAAAGAGTCTCGCATCTTTTGCCTGCATAAGCGCTTTGCTTAAAATATCCCGGCTGATCCCTGAAATCTTGATGTCCATCTGGAGCGCGGCAATCCCTTCCGCGGTCCCTGCTACCTTGAAGTCCATATCGCCCATGTGGTCTTCATCTCCCAGGATATCAGAGAGTATAATGACCTCGTCATTCTCCTTTACAAGGCCCATCGCAACCCCTGCCACCATGTCTCGAATTGGAATGCCGGCGTCCATCATGGCAAGTGTCCCTCCACAGACAGTAGCCATCGAGGATGAGCCGTTTGATTCCAGAACATCTGAGACAATGCGAATAGTGTATGGAAAATCGTCCGCAGGAGGTACTACTCCGGCCAACGCCCGTTCTGCCAGTACTCCGTGGCCGATATCTCTTCGTGCCGGACCCCTCATCGGCCTGACCTCGCCTACGCTGAAAGGGGTAAAATTATAGTGCAGCATGAAGTGTTTATAATGTTGTCCCGCGGGTGACTCTATCCTCTGTTCGTCATCAGAGCTACCAAGGGTTGCCACAGCCAGCACCTGAGTTTCTCCGCGGGTGAAGACCGCTGAGCCGTGGGCTCGGGGGAGTTCTCCTACAGAGCAGGAAATCGGCCTGACTTCATCAAAAACCCTGCCGTCGATCCGGCGCTTTTCTTTTGTGATCAAAGTGCGCACCAGCTCCTTTTCAAGGCCCCTCAAGCACTCTGATATTTCCTGTTCACGCCCGGAATGGACTTCAGCCAATGCTTCCTTAACTTCTGTTTTGAGGCGTTTTATTTCCTGAACTCGTTCGACCTTGGAGGGTATCTGTATGGCTGCCAGCATCTTCTCCTGGGCAATTTCCCTGACCTTGTCCGTAAGCTCAGAGTCTGAATCGGGTTCAGGGACAGTCATCTTGGGCTTACCCGCCTTTTCAATAAGCTCATCCTGGAGATCGAGCAAGGGCATCAGGGATTCATGACCGAAAAAGATAGCATCCAGCACTTCCTGTTCTGAAAGTGTCGCGGCCCAACCCTCCACCATAACTATTGCGCTTCTCGTACCGGCAACAATTATGTTAAGATCGGAATCCGAAAGTTGCGTTTTGGTGGGGTTAACTACGAATTTGCCTTCCACCCTTCCTATTCTCACGCCGGCAATAGGGCCGTCAAATGGTATGTCTGAGATACAAAGGGCTGCGGATGCCGCAGTAATGGCAACCACATCAGGATCGACCTCTACATCTGCAGAAAGCACCGTTGCTATTATCTGTGTGTCGTAGGCGTATCCATCAGGAAATCTGGGCCGAAGTGGACGATCTATAAGTCGTGAAGTCAGAGTTTCTTTTTCGCTGGGTCTTCCGATCTCCCTGCGGAAATAATTCCCGGGTATTCGACCTGATCCGTAGAACATCTCCTTGTAGTCTACCATGAGTGGCAGGTAGTCTATCCCTTCTCGTGTTTTACCAGAGGTTACCGCTGTTACCAGGACAGAGGTTTCCCCTAAGCTGGCCAAAATGGCGCCGTTGGACTGCTTGGCCAAACGTCCTGTTTCAAAGGAGAAGGCCATGTTATTTATCTGTGTTTTTAATTTTATCATCGTATTACTTGCGGATTCCAAGCTCCTTTATAATTTTCCTGTACCGTCCCACATCCCGGTTCTTGAGGTAATCGAGCATCCTCCTTCTCTGGCCTACAAGTTTTAGCAGGCCGCGTCTTGAGCCGTGATCCTTCTTATGGATCTTGAAGTGCTCGGTGAGATAGCCAATACGGGAACTCAACAGGGCTATCTGAACCTCAGGGGACCCAGTATCAGTCCCGTGGGTCTGGAAATTCTCTATAATTTCTTTCTTACGTTCCGGATCCAACACCACCTATTTTTTCCTCCTTCATTATAACTACGATTTGATATTTCTTATTTAATTTGTAATACCATATTCTTTTGGCCAGACTTTTATGGGACGCAGTATTTTATGGCCATCCAGTTTTAGCGCTGTGGGCCATGCCACCACGGATACCAGATCTTTTTCCTGCAGGCTTGAACCATTTTTTATGTAAGGCGGCCTGCAAAGAAGAAGACGCAGATAAGGTAGCTCCGTATCTGACTTATGGCCTTGCGATTCCATTAGATCCTTGAGCCTATTTACAAAAATTGGACGTCCATTCCTTAACTCTGTTGCCATCTCATTATCTATATCAATGGCAGGGATGTGAGCCAATGCCTTTCCAATAGGAATAAGGACCTCTGAAAGCCTTTTGTTCTTAAGAATTTCGTCCAGGGTCTCCATTTCCAGGGCCTGCTCTATGTTGAAAGGTCCACTTCGGGTCCTTCGCAGTCTCGTCACATGACCGCCACAACCCAGATTTGACCCTAGGTCATGTACAAGTGACCTCACATAGGTACCTTTTGAGCAGTGTACTCTGAAGTCCACCTCGGGTAACCTTATTTCAAGGATCTCAAAGAAGAATACCTGCACCGGCCTAGGCTCTTTTTGGACCATTATTCCCTGACGTGCGAATTTGTATAACGGTTTCCCTTTATGCTTGGCGGCTGAAAATGGTGGAGGCGGCTGAAGAAGCCTGCCTGTAAATTCTTTGGCCGCCTCTTGTAAAGAGATTAGGTCAAGACTTGGGGGTAAAGGTTTCTGCTCCGTGACTTTGCCTGCTGCATCGTAAGTGTCGGTGGCTATTCCAAGGAGCATAGTCCCTTGATATACCTTGTGACCTGCCATAATAAACTGGACGATCTTTGTCGCTCGTCCCAGACATATGGGCAATACACCTGTGGCAAGTGGATCAAGGGTACCTGCATGCCCGGCTTTTTTAACTTTAAGCCTTTTGCGAACTTCCTGAACCATTTGGAAGGACGTTATGCCGAATGCCTTGTCCATTACCAGGATACCATCAAGCATCGGCTGTTTCCGAGCCTTCAAGATAGGCATTTATTTTATTCAACAGGGCCTGTCTAATTTCGGCTGCTGTCCCGGTCTTGCGGAAACCTGCTGCGTGAAAATGCCCGCCGCCTCCGAATTTTTTTGCCAGCTTTGCCACATTAAAGAATGATTTTGACCTCATGCTGACAGATACCTGCCCGGCATAGACCTCTTTTATGAAAATAGCAACCTCTACTGTATCTATACACCGGACATGCCCTACAAAGTCATCTGTGTCGTGCTCCGTTGCTCCGCTGACACGGAACATCTCAGGAGTGGCCTGAAGAAGACCTATCTTGCCATGTCCCCTTACCTCAATAGTCCTTAATACAAGGCCTAAAAGGTGTTGCCTGCATAGAGAATATTTTTGATAAAGATTGTTCGCAACGGCATAGGAGTTTGCGCCGTGGGCCACGAGATCCCCGGCCATCCGGAAAGCTGTTTCATTCGTATTACTATGACGGAAACACCCTGTGTCTGACAATATGGCAGCATAGAGATTTGTGGCGATGTCTTTTGTTATAGGCCATCCAAGTCCTTTGATGATCCAGAGGACTATGGCCCCTGCGGCAAAAATGTCCGTAGATATATAGCTTATGCAATGAGGGCGTTTTGTTCCCGAAGTTTGAGCACAAAACGGGGCCTGGCTCAAGTGATGATCCAGAACCACAATAAGCGAGGCCTGTTCTATAAACCTTTGTGCCTGCCTTCCGATCCTGTGGGGTTCATTGCAGTCAAGGACCACAAGAGTGGTTTTTTCAGGCAACGGATCGGCCACTTCATTGACCAGGTACTGAGAGCCGGGGAGAAATTGAAGTGAAGCCGGTGAGGGTTCTTCTATGAAAAGGGTTACGTCTTTTCCTGCATCCTTAAGGGCAAGGCCCAGGCCCAATACAGAACCCAAAGCATCTCCGTCCGGCTTGATATGACAGGTCAAAAGGAGACGATCAGATGCATTAATGGCATCTACCGCGGCCTTCAGTGTCTTGGTGTCTTTGGGTAAAACTTCAGTCACAGTGTCTCTCAATTCTCTGTCTGTTGGCCGGTTTGCACACCGGCAAGGAGTCTTTCTATCTTTTCCTGGTCATCCAGACTCCGGTCCAGTTGAAAATGCAGTTCAGGTATCCGCCTGAGGTCAAGGCGGTGTCCCAGTGTTCGCCGTATGAAGCCCTTAGCCTTATTCAGTCCTTTCAGCACGGATTCCCTTTCAGACTCATTCCCAAAAACCGAAATAAAAAACTTTGCGTTACGGAGGTCTTCTGAGACCTCTACCTGCATTATGGTCACTAGCCCTTGGATCCTTGGATCCTTAATTTCACCAAGCAGCATGTCTGCCATTTCTTTCCTGAGAAGATCCTTTATCCGCTTGGAACGGGGGAACATGCGGGGCATAGTTAGTCTTCCTACTTTCCCATGTTAATAATTTCGATATCTGTATCAATAATCTCTACCAGACAGGTCCTTTCAATAAATTCCAGGATCTTATCCAGGACAGAATTGATTATTGGCTGGCTGTTTCCTATTGTGGATATTCCTATCTCCGCCCTTTGCCATACATCGTTCATGGCTATTTCTGATACAGCAACATTGAAACGGCTACGCACCTGGCCAATCAAACTCTTAACCACACGCCGTTTTCCCTTTAGCGAACGGTTTCCGGGCAGTCTCACCCTGAGCCTGATTATCCCCACGATCATTTATCGGCATCCTTCATTCACCAGTTTGCACTTTCTTCAAAAAAACGTGCGTTATCGAATTGGATACGGATGCTGAAACTGGAAATTCGAAATTAGGTAATGCATCTGCATCTTTGTGTTTATCCAATTTCAAATTTCCTTCTCTCCGGCCTTATATAAAGATTCTCCAAGGACCGGGGCCTCCTCTTCTATTATATAGACCTCTATTATGTCCCCTGTTTTTACGTCATTGAACCTTTCAAGGCCGATTCCGCATTCGTACCCGGCCTGGACTTCTTTTGCGTCCTCTTTAAAGCGACGAAGAGACGCTATCTTGCCGTTGTAGACTACAACGTTGTCTCTTAAGAGCCTGGCCTGAACATTTCTCTGGATCAAGCCATCCAGCACATAGCTCCCTGCCACTGTACCGACTTTGGCAATGTGGAAGACGTCACGCACCTCGGCGCGTCCCAGGGTTTTTTCCTTATAAACAGGTTCCAACAGCCCGACCATGGCGCTTTTTATCTCCTCCACGGCATGGTAAATGACGTCATAGAAGCGGATGTCCACATGTTCCCGCTCGGCCAAGGCCTTTGCCTGCGGGCTGGGTTTTACATTAAAACCTATGATAATTGCATCTGAGGCAGATGCCAGCAAGACGTCGGATTCGGTAATAGCCCCGATACCGCTCCTAATAAAATTCACCTTTATCTCTTGAGTACTGAGCTTGCGCAATGCCTCCAAAAGGGCCTCCACAGAGCCCTGAACATCTGTCTTGAGTAATATGTTGAGTTCTTTGAGTTCCTCCTCCCGGAGTTTTTCAAAGACATTTTCCAGACTTACCTTGCTACTCTTGAACAGTTCTGTCTCTCTTATCTTACGTTGGCGATACTCAGCCACTTCTCTGGCTTTTTTGTCGTCAAAAAGTACTGCGAATTCGTTCCCCGCCTCCGGCACGCCGGAGAGACCCTGAATTGCCACAGGCATGGATGGGCTGGCAGTCTTTATCCTTTTACCCTTGTCGTCGAACATGGCCCGTACTCTGCCGTGGTGTATGCCGCAGACCAAAGCATCACCTATGTGCAGCGTCCCTTCTGAAATCAGCAGGGTAGCCACAGGGCCACGCCCCTTGTCCAGCTTCGCCTCTATCACGTGACCTCTGGCAGGCCGATTGGGATCTGCCTTGAGTTCCATCACCTCGGCCTGGAGGGCCATCAACTCAAGCAGTTCTTCGATTCCTGTTTTTTCTTTGGCTGAGATGTTGATGCAAATAGTCTCTCCACCCCAATCCTCTGGAATCAATCCCAGTTCAGCAAGTTCCCCTTTCACCTTTTCCGGATTCGCCCCAGGCTTGTCAATCTTGTTGATTGCTACAATGATGGGCACCTCGGCTGCCCGAGCGTGATCTATGGCCTCACGTGTCTGGGCCATTACGCCGTCATCCGCTGCCACCAGTAGGATCACGATATCAGTAACCTTGGCCCCGCGAGACCTCATAGCTGTAAATGCCTCATGGCCCGGTGTATCCAGAAAGACTACTTCCTGGCCGGAGGGAAGTGTGACGTGATATGCGCCTATGTGCTGGGTGATGCCACCCGCCTCCTTTGAGACTACATCCGCGTTGCGTATGGCATCCAGGAGTGAGGTTTTCCCATGATCTACATGGCCCATGATTGTAATCACAGGAGGTCTTGGCACAGGCTTGCCTTCCTGGACATCCTTCATGTGGACCAGGTCCTCAGCCACGGACTTCTTCTCCAGCTCATAGTCAAATCCGGATGCCACAATACTGGCTACGTCGTAGTCGATAGACTGATTTACCGTGGCCATTACGCCCAGCTCCATGAGCTTCATTATAATGTCTCCTGCCTTGACGCCCATCCGCTTGGCAAGCTCACCTACCTGAACAGTCTCATATATGGCAAACTTTCGTTTGCTTGCTTTGGGAGGCACAGTGCCGGGCTGGAGGACTATTTTCTTCTTTTGTCCTGAATCGCCATGGATCCCGGAAATCCTGGTTTTCTTCCGGCCGGATGCTGTGATATTGCTTTCTTCTGCAAAAACTTTGTCTATATGTCTCTGTCTTCCCCTTCGCTTGGGAATGACCCGACGCTTTTTGAGCGATCCTCCCAACTCCGACATCTGGACTACTCTTTTGCCCTTTTTTCTGTCCTTTTTCCCAGGGACTACGGAAATATCAACTAAATTGGGCGACGGTTCTGCATGAGGTGCATCCGTGTGAGAGGGCCTTTTAGGCCGTGGGGTAGGCCTTTTAGGTCTATTGTTTGGCTGCTTAGGGATTTCAATCTTCGGCCGGTCAAGAATTTTTACAAAGCTTTTGTGCCTAGCGACTTTGGCCTTTTTTACAGTCTTGGGTTTAGAAACGCCTTTAGGCTGGGCAGGCTGTTTTTCAGGCAGGGGCTCTTCCACTACTTCTGTTGCGGTCTCGGTTACCTCTTGCCCTGATTCGATTTCTAACTGTTCTGCTTCAGTAGCCGGGGCTTCTCCCCCAGCCTTAATTTCTTCCTCTTTCCCGGCGACGGGGATAGCCCCTTCCGCTTTTTCCTCCATCACCGCAGCCTCTTTCACAGATACCTTAGGAACGACCTTCTCTTCAGATTCAGTTGGATGAACGATCTTTTTGAGGGTAATTTTTCGGTGCCTGAGACGTACCGTGGTCCTGGGCTTGGCCTCTTGCTCTTTCTTTTCTGCCGCATGTGCTTTGTCCTTGAACTTGCGACGGATATCCCGAGCCTCATAGTCCTCAAGCGCACTCATGTAGTTCTTGATGTTGTAACCAAGATCCATAATCTTGGTCGCCATCTCTTTGCTGGCTATTCCGAATTCCTTGGCCAGCTCATGGACTCTGATTTTAGCCATGCCTGTCTTTAACCCCCGGCAATATAACTCTGCCTAAAAGAGCCGATTAGGCTCTCAATTAGTACATCCTGGATTGACTTGTTCATTTTTTTTGTTATTACCACTATTCATTTTATAATTCTACTGAGAATACCCTATCTGAGGCGTTGCGTAAAAGCTAAAAGGGTTGATTACGATAGCTCTTTGAGCTTTGACCTTTGACCTTTGGACTGATTTCAGCAGAATCATTCCTCGAGATCTTCGTGCAATGTGTCCGGAACATTTTGAGCAAAATTACTTTGAGACTCGTGGTCCTCGGCTTTCTCTTCTATCTTAGGCAAATCCTCTTTTTCGGTTCCGGTCTCTTCACTGCTATCTGTTTCTTTGGCCAGAGCATCCTCTTTTCCAGTTTTCTTTTCCTCTATCAGCTTTTTGGCCTCTTCCACCAATGAGTTTATCAACTCCGTACTCAGATTGGTTTCCTGTGTAAGTTCATCAGGATCAGACTGAGCAAGAAGTTCAAGTGAATTAATGCCCAGGTCATAGATTTTGTCCGCTATGTTCTCTGTCATAACGGATATCTCTAACAATGAATAATAGTCAGGATCCTGGTAGTGTTGATAGCGGGTCTCACTCCTTACATCTATTCTCCAACCCATGAGTTTGGCGGCAAGACGCACGTTTTGCCCCTGGCGTCCGATGGCAAGAGAGAGCTGGTCATCCGGCACGATAACTTCCAAGGACAGGTTGGAATCATCTACTATAACCCTGGAACACTCGGCAGGGGCCAAGGCATTGTAGATATACTTTGCCGGATCAGGACTCCACGGCACTATATCTATTTTCTCGCCCCTGAGTTCCTGAACCACTGCCTGGACCCTTGATCCCCGCATTCCCACACAAGCCCCCACGGGATCCACATCAGACTCGCTGGAGCTTACAGCGATCTTGGATCTGCTTCCGGGTTCCCTGCTCACTCCCATGATCTGAACTATCCCATCGGAGATCTCCGGCACTTCCAGCTCAAAGAGCTTAATCAAAAATTCCGGATGGGTCCTGGATAAAACGATCTGGGGCTCCCTTTGTGTATCTTTCACTTCTATGATGTAGGCACGGAGCCTATCACCACGGCGGTAGCTTTCGCTGGAAATCTGCTCAGATGTGGGAAGGATAGCTTCTGTTCGCCCAAGGTTGATTATGACATTTCCCCTTCCATAGCGTTGGATAATGCCGTTTACGACTTCCCCTTTCCGGTCCTTGAATTCCTCATAAATAAGATCCCTTTCAGCAGTCTTCATCTTTTGGATGATGACCTGTCTGGCTGACTGGGCTGCTATTCGCCCCAGGGCTGAAATATCCATTCTGGTGCCGATACAGTCCTCCAATTCACATTTGGAGTCAAGCTCTTTAGCCTCTTCCATGGAAATTTCTGTTTCCTTGTCATGAGCCTCTTCTACTACAGTACGATATTGAAATACCTCAATTTCTCCTTTGGCATCGTTAAAATTGACTTCCAGATCAAGGTGTACACCGTATCGTTTTTTGACAGCCGATTTGATTGCCTCCTCAAGGGCAGCGATAAGGATATCACGGTCCAACCCTTTTTCCCTGCTTACCTGATCTATGATCATCTTGAGTTCTGAACTCATATTTTATTCCTTGTATAAATTTAGCTGCCTACAGCAGAACTTTTCTGACAGGATGAACATGATTTACATTTATCCTGACTATCCTGTTGATCCTGTCAAAAAAATGGAAACTCCTATACTATTAAATTATGTCCAGCCGTGCCTTGGCTATCAGCTCAAAAGGAATATTAAAGATCATTTTCTCTGAGGAAACAACAATAAAATTTCCCTTTATCCCATTCAAAATGCCTTTAAAATTTTTGCGGCCTTCTATTAGTTCCCTGGTCTTGATCAAGATCTTCTGACCGGCAAAACGTTCAAAATCATCTTTTTTCTTGAGCGGTCGATTAATCCCAGGAGAAGACACCTCCAGATTGTATGACCCCGGCACGGAATCCTTCGCTTCCAGGAAATCGCCTGCCAGATGATTGATGTATGAACAATCATCGATTGTCACTCCACCAGGTTTATCTATAATAAGCCTCAGGATTACACCCGAAGGCTCGCGACCATATTCCACGTCGATCAATTCCATGCCGGCATATGCCACCAATGGTTCAATAAGGCCCCTTACGACCTCTGCTTGTTGTCCTCTATTTTTTTTGTTGAGTACCATAAAAAAATAAAGTGGGCTTAGCCCACTTCATTAGCAGAATATTATTGATATTTGTACGTTACTACCAAAATACCAAAAAAACCCCACTAATTGAAGTAAACATCCGTCTCAGCCGACCCAATATCGACATAAGCAGGCACAAACCTCAAAAAGGGTTGGAGCGGGCGACGGGGTTTGAACCCGCGACCCCAAGCTTGGGAAGCTTGTACTCTACCAACTGAGCTACACCCGCTTGTAATCCAAACGCATATTAAGAATGAAATAGAAAATGTCAAGAATTTCGAGAAGCTCTGCTTCCCCAAGGCCACAGATTTTGGGGATATCTTGTCCGTCGGCGAGATTTTTGGCTAAGTCGGCCTGATCCTTTGAAACCAGTCTACTCGACCGGAATTACAACGCCCATTTTACAGCAACCCACAGAACTGTGAACGCTTATCCAAAAAGATAATCACTTAGCTCGGCATGTGAGCTGAGTACTGCGTCCGCTTCAGACAGGTATTCTTCAGAAAGGGTGGTGGTGAGGGCAACACAATGGAGGGCAGCGGCCTTGGCAGCCATAATGCCGGCAGGTGCGTTTTCCACCACAAGGCACGCCTCCGGACCCTGTCCAAGGGCTGAAAGGGCCGCCAGAAATGGATCCGGAAATGGTTTTCTTCTGCTGACCTGATCTCCTGTGACAATGTGGTCCATATAGCTTTTGATCTCGGATGGAAGGACCTTTTCGAGAATTTCCACGTGAGAGCTTGTTACTAGGGCAAGTTGCCACCCGGCTTCGCTGAGCCGCCTCAGGATCTGCGGCACCTCCGGAAACGGCTTGATCATGGACTGGTAACGGGCGACGAATATCTCCATCTGACGTTCCAGAATTTTATGGAACATATCAGCATCTATGAAACGCTCATTGTCCTGGAAGATCGCCGCGGCTGTATCAGGCTCAATTGCACCCTCATGGAGGTAAAGAAGCTCAGCAGAAACTGAAAAACCTTGTTCGCACAGGGCCTCCTGCCAAGCCCTCACATGATATGGCATGCTGTCAAGAATTACCCCGTCCATGTCGAACAATACGGATCTTGTCATGTCTCTCGGTGTATCATTTTTTTCTCAGCCAGAACGGACCTTGCTGCTTTAAGACCCTCTTCCGCCATGTGGCCTCCCGGAGAAGGCGGTACTTCTGTGCCGTATATGAGGTCGACAATCTTCGCAGGATTGATTACTTCAGCCGGTGCTGCGGGCACAAATCGGTCTTTTTCCCCATCAACTCCCCTTAGCAGGCCCTTACTCAAAAGACTTTCCAGGACGCTTACTACACATGAATCCTGTTGTTTCAGACGCCGGGCGAGGCTGGTCCGGTCTGTAACCCGCCTTTCATGAAAGTCCGCCAGTGTTGTTTCCATGATGTCAAAGGCAAGAGCCAGCCGGTTGCTCGGGCTCAGCATCGTGCCTTTCCAGAGGTAACTGCGCCGGACCTGAACTGCAAAGGCCATTTCCGCACCTGTCAGAAAAACCACCCAACCCGTCTGCATCCAGACCAGGAAGAGTGGAAGTGTGGCAAAGGAGCCATAGATTGCGTTGTAACGAGCCACACCTATCTGAAGCTTTATGTAGATGACCTGTATCAGGAGCCAGCCTATCCCACCGCAAACTCCACCTATCAGGGCAGAAGAAATATTCACCTTAGTATTTGGAAAAAACCTGTATAGTATGGTGAAAGTGGCTACCAATAAGACTATTGGCACCATGTTGAGAAAGAAAGGTCCCATCCAGGTTCCAGGAAGCATGCCCTGAAGCCTGACCAGAAGGGCCTGGCTCTGAAGAGTTGCCATAGTGGCCATTACTGTATTTATGCTTACCGGAAGCAGAATCATAAGGGCTAAATAGTCCATAATTTTCCGGCCGATCGGCCGGCTGCTCTCTGCCTGCCAGATGGCGTTCATGGCCTGCTCGATGCTGCCCAGGACAAAAATCGCTGCGATTACAAGCCCCAGGATTCCAAAGGCGCCTAATGTAGCGAAGTTTGTACGATCCACGTAATCAAAGATCTGGTCCACTGCATTTCGGAGATGGACAGTAAGGCCCTTTTGGGCAGGCTTTGCTGCTATTGCCGTATCCGTATCAGGCTTAGGCGCAGGAACAGGTCCGGCAACAGAGGTGATTTGTCCCTCACTTTCTTTGGCTACAGACAACTCAAACTGGTCAATAATTTTATAGGCAGCCTCACGCATCTGGTCTCCGGCGCCTAGGCCCTTTAACACTGCGGTACCCAGAGCGAGCATTGGGACCAGAGACAGGACCACCGTATAGGTCAGAGCACTGGCCCTAAGGGTTATAACATCACGCCGGAATTCCTGGAATACTATAAGATGAATCCGTATGACTATTCTTAAGAACTTTAGCCATTTTTGCTCATCAGGCTCAGGAGTTGACCAGACCCATACCATTAGTGAGCCACATGCCCGCCGGAGCCGACACGAAAGACCATCTGCTGTCCGTTGAGTTTTCTGGCTGTCCATATTTTCGTTATTGTCCACAATTTTGACTCAGGGTTTTTTAGTGACTTAGAGGCATTCTTCATTCACCAGTTTACACTTTTTTAGAAAAAGCGTGTATTATTATTGAATGCTGATGTCGAAACTGGAAATTCGAAATTAGAAATTAGGTAACGCATCTACATATTTGTGTTTTTCCCAATTTCAAATTTCAAATTTCAAATTTTAAGTTTCTTTATCCCCTTAATTTTATGAACGAACGTGACAAAAGCCGCCCTGAGGCTCAGGGCCTGTGTGACTATTCGGGCTCAGTGGAAAGATATCTGCACAGACCTGTGTCAAGGGCCCAAGCAGAAATCTGGTCACTGGTGCTTACTGCCCGAGATGTGCCCCACAAAATCCTTCATTCAATATATGGGTACAGGATAGCAGTTCCTCCGGATCATGAAAATCTAGCGGTTAGCGAGATTGAAAAATATGAGAATGAGAATCGGACATGGCCTTTGATATTTGAAGCTACTTCATGGTATCCGAATGCGCAATCTACCTTTTGGACCCTGCTTATACTAACCGCCATATTTAGCATTTCCTTTTCAGAGAACTGGAGAGGGCGACTGATTGCGATCGGCAGCGGCGATGTGGACAGCATTCTTCATGACGGACAGTGGTGGCGCCTGATTACTGCTCTGACACTGCATGCAGACCCTCCACATTTACTTGGAAACATGATGATAGGGGGTTTACTGATGGTTTGGCTTTGCAGCCTTCTGGGCATTGGCCTCGGATGGGGGATCACCCTCCTGTCAGGGATACTTGGCAATTTGATTAACGCCTTGGTTCATGGAGAGGCCCATAGTTCAATCGGATCTTCTACTGCCGTTTTTGGTGCATTGGGTGTGATAATAGCACTTCAGACACTCAGAGCACGACGTTTTTCTCTCAGAGACTGCTCAATTCCATTAGGAGCGGGCTTTGCACTTCTCGGATTCTTAGGCGCCCACGGTGAGCATACGGATCTTGGAGCACACCTTTTCGGCTTTATGTCAGGTCTGATCCTGGGACTACTCGCAGGACAACTGTTAAAGACTTCAGGTCTTCCTTCTCTTAAAATGGACCATATTATAGGAATGATCACATGCCTTGTGCCGATCCTGGCCTGGCTTATAGCATTCCAATATTAAAATCATGTGTAAGCGTTCACAGGGCACTGCATCTGTTTTGTTGCCGGGCATTTGAAGTACAGGAAGTACGTCTGCGTATCCTCCGCCTCGCATCTGCAGCACCCTGTAAATGCTTACAAAAAGATGAACATCCAGAGACTTCCTTTTCGTGTTTTCAATCTTTCGTGCTTTCGCGATAATCCTTTTCTTTTTTTGTGTATTGCACAATCTAACGTGTAACCGCACAGATCGAAATTATTCGGATCTATTTTCATCAAGGCCCAGGAGTTGAGTTCCAAGATACATGTAATGGAGTCCGGAAATTACAGTAATCAGGGCAGTAGCTATATAAAGAAAAGGTAAAATCCTGCAAAACAAGCCCAAGTTATGATCTACGAGGACCATAAAAATAGTTCCCAATTGGGCTACTGTAGTAATCTTGCCAAGCACAGATGGGCGGATTTCCACTCCATTCTGAAACAGAAATATTATCAAGACACCAAACACGATTATCATATCTCGACTAATCACAGTTACTGCCAGCCAGCTTGGCAGAAACCCTATGATTGCAAGAGTTACATAAGATGATGTGAGAAGGAGTTTGTCGGCAATAGGGTCCAAAATGGCGCCAATGCGGGTCTTCTGTCTCATCCATCGAGCTATCAGGCCGTCCAGGCCGTCGGTTATTCCAGCTATAGTGAAAACAATCAAGGCTTCCACGAACTTACCGTTGATAAGCAGTATCACCAGCAGAGGCGTAAGTATAATGCGTATGAGGGTCAGTAAATTAGGTAAATTCAATTCCCAGCTCTTTCAATTATCGTAACTTCTCAACAAGTCCAGGCAAATCATATTCTGCGACTATCCACTAGATTCCGGCTTTCGCCGGAATGACGATTGGGTGTAAGCGCCTGTCATTCCGGCGAAAGCCGGAATCTAGACATCTTACCCTGAGTTATTGAGAAGTTACCAATTATCCAATTTCTTGCCAGACCCTGTGAACATCCATCAGGGCTTCAGGATGATACCATCTGATTTCAGGATCGGCCCGGAACCATGTAAGCTGGCGTTTTGCATAACGGCGGGTATCCCTTTTTAATTGGCTTACAGTCTCATCAAAGGACACTTCTCCTTTGAGAAAACGGATAATATGCCGATATCCAAGGGACTGCAAGGGCTTAAGATGGTGCGGATACCCTTTATCCAGCAAAAAATTTACTTCCTCTAGGAACCCGGCATCCAGCATAGCGCCAACCCGTGCGTCAATCCGCTCATAGAGCTCTTCCCTGGGCCTTATTAGTCCTATCTTTGTGCACAACAGTCTCTGTCCTGAAGTACTTTTATGCCTCTTTTGCCAGATCGATATAGGCTCGCCGGTCTGATGATATACCTCAAGTGCCCTTATGACTCTGAATGTATCATTAGGATGGAGCCTGTTCGCTGCTTCCGGGTCTGCGCCGGCAAGGAGGTCATGTAGGGCCCTTCTTCCCTGATTTGCTGAGATTTTACGCAACATTTCCCTTACCATGGGATCACGTCCCGGACATGGGGCCAGTCCCTCAAGGAGGGATCTCAGATAAAGTCCGCTGCCCCCAACCAGCAAGGGCACCTTTCCCCTTAATGTCATCGACCTGATGATGCCCAGTGTCTTACGCACAAAGTCAGCAACGTCAAAGGGCTCATCGGGATCTGCAACGTCAATCAGGTGATGGGGGACCTGCTTCTGTTCCTCAAGGCTGGGCTTTGCAGTCCCGACATCAAGTCCCCTGAATACCTGCACTGAATCCACACTTATGATCTCAGCGCACATCTCTTTTGCAAGACGAAGAGACAGGGCCGTCTTTCCCACAGCAGTCGGACCAACAAGGGCAACTAGGGGGAATTTGGTGATTTGGTGAGAAAATTGGGTGATTTGGTGATTTGGTGATTTGGTGATTGAAGAATTGAGGAATTTGGTCATTGATTACACCGCAAAAAGTCTTGAAACATGATTCCGCTCAAAATGCTCCAGATGCAAGGCGCGAGATTTTGGAGGATCGAGGCGTACTTTGCGTACGCCGCAGTGACGAGAAAATTGAAGCAACGCAGCAGATGGGGTATTTTCAGCGGAATCATCGTTTTCGTCCGAATCGCCGTTCTATCTCGCCGATTCCCAAAACCTGGACTACAGGCCTTCCGTGGGGGCAGTGGGTCACTTCTTCGGAAATCAATTCCTTGAGTAAGGCGTTCATCTCTTGCAACTCGAGGTGGTGATTGGCCTTTATTGCGGAATGACAGGCCATAGAGGCCAGAAGATCGTGAACCAGGCCTTTTACATCCTGCTCCGGGAAACTGAGAATACGGTCTATCAGCTCACCGACCACTTCGCTGGTCCTGGGGCAAGAGGCTACAAAATCCGGGACAGACCTGATAGCAATTTGGGAATGTCCAAAAGGCTCGATTGTTATTCCTAATCGGTTTAGTACAGGACAAATTTCCGGGAGTTTTGCAATATCTTCCTGGTTCCTTTCCAGGACTTCAGGAAATACAAGGGGCTGGGTGTCCAGGGCATCAGTTTGCGCAATCTGCTGGTTTAGCCTCTTAAAAATAATGGCCTCGTGAGCTGCATGCTGGTCCACAAGCACAAGGCCATCCGGTCCCTCTGCCAGGATATAACTCTTGGCCAATTGGCCGAGAACCCGAAAGTCCTGCCATAAATGTGCTCTATCAGACTTGTGGACATGGTGGCCCTGATCGGGTGATACAGGAGGCTCAGGGCTGGCAATCAGGGCAGTTTTTTGATTTTGCCCGGATGAAGGGAATCCACCGTAAGCAGGAAATTCCTCTGAGACCTGAAAAGCATCAGGAAGAATATCCAGTTCCTGCTGATCAATTGACAGGCCTGTTTCTTCCGATTTTGCCCTGGTTTTTCCAAACGGCGCAGGAACAACCTTTATTCCTTCAAGGGCCCTTTGTACAGAGTGGTAAACAATCCGGTATATTGCGTCTGAATCGTGGAAACGAACTTCTTGTTTGGCAGGATGCACATTCACGTCCACCTGATCCGGCTGGACCTCCAGAAACAGGGCACCCATAGGGTATGAATTCCTCATCATGAAGCCCCTGAAGGCCTGATTAAGCGCCTTCCATAGCAGTCTGCTGTTTATGGGTCTTTGATTCAAAAAAAAGTAAAAGGACTTGGATGAGGCCCTTGCTTCCTCCGGTGGTGTCACATAACCTGAAACCAGGATTTCCCGGGATTTGCCTTCAACAGGCAGCATCTGCGGAACAAGCTGATCCCCTATCAGTGGCCAGAGGCGCTGGGGGCCCTGGCAACCAGGCCGGGACCGGAATATTTCCCTTCCATCACTCAGGAGTTCAAAAAGGATTTCAGGAAAACTCACTGACAGGGTGCGTACTATTTGGGAAATATGCCCCAACTCAGTCTGACGCCTCTTGAGAAACCTGCGTCTTGCAGGTATCTCCAGGAACAGGTCCTTTACTTCCGCTGTAGTACCTGAGGGGCATCCTGCTGCCATGGTCTTCTTGTCTCTGCCGAAGTCTATTTTCACCCGCCACCCTTCGATATTATCAGAAGGTCTGGAAGTGATAGACAGCCTGGAAACAGCACCTATACTGGAAAGGGCCTCACCCCTGAAACCCATGGTGCGTATAACAGCCAAATCGGCTTCTTCCCTGATTTTGCTGGTCGCGTGGCGTTCAACAGCCAAATTGATGTCTTCTTTCTCTAAGCCGACACCATCATCTGTAACCCTGATGAGGTGTTTACCACCATCTTCCAGCTCTACACGTATACGTCTGGCCCCTGCGTCTATAGAATTTTCAAGGAGCTCCTTCACTATCGAAGCAGGCCTTTCCACTACCTCACCTGCTGCGATTTGATTGGCTATATGGGGAGGAAGGATATGTATTTTGGGCACGAGAATTCCTGTTTACCGTATTTGCTCATTCAATCACCTCAGCGTATTGTTGCTCTGAATACGCTCTGTTATAGTTGGTTGCTTCTTCAGCGATTTTACCATCCAAAATCCTGAAAATGAATTAATAACAGAAAAAATTACAAAAACCATGACAAAAAAAGGAGTTTTCCCCCAGGAATGTCTGAAATATATCTTGATTACAATGCGACCACACCGGTTGCAAAACCGGTGCAGGAGGCCGTTAACGCTGCACTGAAAGAAAAATGGGGCAATCCCAGCAGCGGACACAGGTTCGGCCAAAAGGCCAAGAAGGCCCTGGAATACGCCAGGGCCCAAGTGGCATCGATGCTCAATGCGGATCCTAGTGAAATCCTCTTCACCAGCGGAGGTACAGAGTCCAATAATACCGTCATAATGGGTATATGCCAGGCCATGTCCGGCAAAGGGCGACACATCATCACCACCCGCATCGAGCACCCATCCCTTATGAACCCCTGTCTGCATTTGCTTGAACAGGGGTGGAACGTGTCCTTTATAAAGGTAAACAGCCAGGGCATTGTAGATCCCATGGAAGTTGAAAGGGCCTTACGCCCTGATACAGTGCTGGTCTCAGTGATACTGGCAAACAATGAGACCGGGGCTATTCAGCCGGTAGCTGCGATTTCGCAACTGGCCCGCAAGCGTGGGGTGCTGGTCCATACAGACGCGGCCCAGGCCGTGGGCAAGATCCCTGTGGATGTCAAAAATCTTGGAGTAGACTACCTGAGTATTGCAGGACACAAGCTATATGCGCCGAAAGGAATAGGCGCCCTCTATTGCAGAAAAGGCGCACCCCTTGGCCAGATTATGTTTGGCGCGGGCCAGGAGCAGGGTCTTCGGCCCGGCACTGAGCCGGTTCCCCTAGCAGTCGGACTGGGAGCTGCCTGTAATTTTGTTGCCCTGGACATTAAGGCCGAGGCGGAAAGGCAAACAGGTCTCAGGGAGAAGCTCTATGCAGAACTATCCGGACTGGGCCATCCTATAATCAGGCATGGTGATCCTGAGAATACAATTCCGAATACCCTGAGTGTCGGTTTTGTCGGCCAGAATGGAGCAAAGATCCTGGCCCAAGCCCCGGAGATTATGGCCTCTACCGGTTCGGCCTGCCACGATAGGGCAATTACGGTCTCCCATGTGCTTGCCGCCATGGGAGTATCGCCAAAAGTAGCCATGGGGACCCTTCGTTTCTCCCTGGGTCGAGGGACTACCGAATCGGACATAGAAATCGCCGCCCAGGCCATCGGCAGGGCGCTGTAAACGCTTACGAAAGGATAAAAATATGAAATTTGTTGATTTAGGCAGACAATATCAAAGCTACAGACAGGAAATAGACTCGGCCATCCACGAGATAATTAAAAAGAGCCAGTTCATACTTGGCAAGCCGGTGGAGGATCTGGAGACAGCTCTCGCGAATTACGTAGGTGTCAAGCACGCAATAGGGGTGGGCTCAGGAACGGACGGGCTGCTCCTTGCCCTTATGGCCATGGACTTAAGGCCCGGAGAAGAGGTCATCACGACCCCTTTTACGTTTATAGCCACAGCGGAAGTCATAGCCCTTCTGAAGGCAAAGCCCGTATTCGTGGATATAGACCCTAAAAGCTTCAATCTTGACACTGGCGAGATGCGGGACGTTCTGGCTGCAAGGCAAAAGGTCGGGGCCAAGGTAAGGGGCATTCTCCCCGTGAGCCTTTATGGTCAGTGCCCTGATATGGACGAAATCAATAAAATTGCGTCAGAGTTTGGCCTGGTTGTGATCGAGGATGCATGTCAGTCCTTTGGGGCAAGATACAAAAACCGGCTGTCCTGCGGCCTCAACGACATTGGTATCACCTCTTTTTTCCCTTCAAAGCCCCTTGGAGCATATGGGGACGGGGGCATGGTCTTCACTGATGATCCGGAAAAGGCAGATATGATAAAGTGTCTCAGGGTCCATGGCCAGAGGGCCAGATATCAGCATGAAGAGATAGGGCTTAATGCTAGGCTGGATAGCATCCAGGCAGCAATAGTCCTGGCCAAATTTGCCCACTTTGATGAAGAAATTAAGGCCAGGCAGGAAGCTGCCGGCCGTTATTCAGAACTGATTAACCAAAAAATACCGGAGATACAGACTCCTGTAGTAATGCCGGACAGGACATGCGTGTATGCCCAGTACACAGTAAGAATCCCCGAAGGCTTGAGGGACCAGGTGACCACCTTTCTCAAGCAGGAAGGCATTCCCTTTGCCATACATTACCCTGTCCCTGTCCATCTTCAGCCTGCCTTTAAAGGCCTGGGACTTGGACCAGGCTCTTTTCCCCATGCAGAAAAGGCCGCAGAGGAAGTGCTGTCCCTTCCCATGCACGCCTTTATCACACCAGAGGAACAGAAGATCGTCATAGACGGCCTTGAGAGGGCCATTGCGGCGCACAATAAATAATGTTGAATGCTGAATGTTGAATTTTGAATTAAGGTATATGTCTTTTAAATCTTCTTTCACAATTCAACATTGCCTATAAAGGGGTACTTTCAGCAAAATAAAAAATGTTATATAGTGCCTGAAAGGAAACCCCAAATTTTGTTTTCTCAATTTACGTCGTGGACAATTAACATATTAAGGTTATTGCCTTTTTTAAATTCAAAATTCAAAATTTAGAACTCAAAATTGTGTCTGAACGGCCTTTTCGTTCAGACACTATATGGGAGAATCAATTCATGTCTCAAGGACCTGAAGCTTATATTGACAAATCCAGACAATTAAAAAATGAGGACACCTTTTGCTTTTCATGTACGCCGGATAAGAGCTGTTTTACAAACTGCTGCTATGATTTGAGCTTGATCCTCATGCCTTATGATATACTTAGGCTCAAGAATCATTTAGGTATGAAGTCAGGGGACTTTCTAAAGCGTTATACAAGCATATACGTCGGACAGAATTCAGGGCTTCCGGTAGTGTTGGTCAAGATGGAAGACCCCTATTTAAAATGTCCATTTTTGGAAGAGGGGAAAGGATGTACGGTTTACAAAGACCGGCCAGGTGCATGCCGCACTTATCCCCTTGCCAGAATGGCCTGCCGAAGCCAGGGCAGTGAGGGAGTGGAGGAATTCTATTATATTGTCAGGGAGCCGGATTGCGAGGGGTTCCAGGACGGAAAGGAATGGACCGTAAGGAGCTGGAGGGAAAATGAAGGCATTGAGCAATATAATGAAATGAATGATATCTTTGGGGAAATACTTCAGGCCAAGACAGTGGCAGGGATAGCGTATCTGAACGCGGGTCAGATCGATATTTTTCACATGGGATGCTATGATATTGATGGTTTCCGCCAATATTTCCTGGAGGGCCCTAACCTTGATCGCTACAAGGAGTCTGAGGAGGTGATAGAGGCCATTTCCAATGACGAAGAGGCCTTGCTCAAATATGGCATGCGCTGGGTCAATAAAAAGCTATTCCAGGCTGGGTGTCCTAACTGTAGTTTGTGAGGATTCAAGAAAAAGATGAACGTCCAACATCGAACGTCCAACATCGAATTTTGAATGGGAAAAGATGAAGAAACAGAAATAGCTGTTGTGTGTTCGGTATTGGATATTTGTTTTTCATTCGATGTTCGATGTTCGACGTTCATCTTTCAATGTAACCTGTGAACGGTTACTAAAATCTTTACCCTCTGAGCCTCTGCTGTGTTCTCTTCCAGTGGTTTGCAGCCTTTATTTTGATACGATTTACTAGTTTGAAATTATGGAACATGAAGTTACTGTAACTATATGTAACAGGCTGGGACTCCATGCCCGTCCAGCCTGCCGTTTTGCTCAAAAGGCAAGTGAATTTAATGCTGATGTGTGGATTTTGAAAGATGGTAAGAAAGTAGATGGGAAAAATATTCTTGAGGTTTTGACCCTTGCCTGCCCTCATGGGAGCGTCCTGACAGTCAGGGCAGTCGGTTCGGATTCAAACCAGGCCGTAGCAGACCTTAAGACCTTAGTAGAAAGTCGCTTTGGCGAATTGGATTGATCAAGATGTCAGAAGAAAAAGGTGATTCGGTAATTTTAAAAGGAATAGGGGCCTCGCCTGGAGTGGTCATTGGTCCTGCCTTCCTGTTGGATTACCACAAGGTTAAGATCTTAAAAAGGCAAATTGAAAAAGGCGAGATTGACCAGGAAAAACAACGCTTTGAAAATGCTGTCTCTAAGGCAGAAAATCAGATAAAACAGTTGATTTCAGAGATCCCAGAGGAGTTCAGAGAACATTCAGGAATTTTTGAAGTCTATTTGTTAATGCTTAAAGACCGTATGGTCTATGATCGGACCTTAAGGTTAATTTCCGAAGAACAGATTAACGCAGAGTGGGCACTCAGTGATGCTTTGGACCATGTTAGAGGGCTCTTTGAGCAAGTAAAAGATCAGTATATCAGGGAACGTTTTGAAGATATTAAGTACGCAGTGCGGAGAGTCCAAAAACTTTTGTCCGGGAGTCCCTCTGTGGATTTCAGCCAACTGGAGGAGCCGGTTATACTGGTGGCACACGATCTGTCTCCTGTCGATACGATCCAAATGGCCAAAGAAAAAATCTTGGCGTTTGTTACAGACATGGGGAGCCGGACATCCCACACGGCAATTCTGGGCAGATCGCTCGGTCTTCCCGCAGTTGTGGGTCTGGAAAACGCCACGTCTTCCATATTTTCCGGGGAGACTTTGATTGTAGACGGCCTATGTGGTGATGTAGTAGTAAATCCGGACGATGAGCTCTTAAGACATTACGGGGAAAAACAGGAGGATTACGTACGATATCGACTGGATGTAATCCAATACAGTAATCTCCCTGCAGAGACAAAGGACGGATTCAGGTTTAAGATCAAGGCTAACATAGAGTTCCTTGAGGAGATTTCCTCTGTCATATCCAATGGTGCTGAAGGGATAGGGCTCTACCGTACCGAGGTCATGTATCTGGCTCACAAGGAGCTTCCTATTGAAGAGGAACTTTTTCTGGCTTACAAAGAAGTCGCAGGGCGCATGTCACCCTTTCCAACAACAATCCGTACTCTGGATATTGGCGGCGACAAGTTCTTGTCATCAGTCTCTCAGGACGATGAAAGCAATCCAGCCCTCGGACTGAGAGCGATTCGGCTCTGTTTGAAAGAGTCAAATCTGTTTCGCACACAGCTCAGGGCAATAATTAGGGCCAGTGCATATGGAGATGTGAAGATACTTTTCCCTTTAATATCCGGCAGGTCAGAAATAATTCAGGTCAAGGAACACTTGGAGAACACCAAGAATGAGCTGCGGAGAGAGGGAATTCCATTTAATGAAGATATCAAGACAGGCATTATGATAGAGGTCCCTTCTGCTGTACTTTTGGCGGATATCCTTGCCAAGGAAGTGGATTTCTTCAGTATAGGTACAAACGACCTCATTCAGTATTCCCTGGCAATCGATAGAGGTAACGAATATGTGGCACATCTCTACGAGCCTTTACATCCCGGTGTTTTGAGGATGATCTATCGTACAATAGAGGCAGCCCATGAAGCAGGAATTGAGGTGGCGGTTTGCGGGGAAATGGCAGGAGAACCGATGTATCTTCCTATACTTATCGGCATGGGTCTGGACGAACTGAGCATGAACTCCCTGGACATACCAAAGATCAAGCGCATGATTCGAATGAGTAACCAGAACCGATGCGGCGCTTTGGTTCGAGATATTCTTGAGTGCTCTACCGCACAGAAGATAAGAGGACGTCTTTTAGACTTCCTTACCTCTGACTTCCCTGGAGAATTCGATCTCAGTCACGGGCTATATCCGGATTTTGCCGGCAGGGAGGCTGTCTTTGGGCCTCTGATGACCGAAATAAAAGAGAGCGCACTGAATAGGCTAAGTTAGGACCTGTCACAAGATAAGAGGCTCCTTCTTACAATGCTGAATTTTGACAGAGTCGGCGAGATGACTATTGCGGCATTGCTGGCCTCTATAGGCTCTGGCTTTGTTGTGGCCTATCAGTACGAGGTGGCAGACCCTTTTGTAACCAGCGTTGCCATCGAAGCAATACTTCCTTTTGGTGCCTTCTGGAGGGCCCTGCACTTCTGGACCAGCCAGGCATTTTCCCTTCTACTTATTTATCACGCATGGCAAAGTATTGATGATTTGCCAAAAATCTCTATGCGACCTTCAGGTCGCAGACAGTGGACAGTCCTGAGTTTTACCCTTCCCATGAGTATCCTTGCCCTGTTTACCGGATATGTCCTGCGGTATGATGGAACAGGTCAGGCTGCGGGCACAATTGCCGAGCACCTCCTACTGAAAATTCCACTGATTGGATCAGGACTAAACCGTTTTTTGATAGCGAGCACAGATGAGGGCCTAAGCCGTATCTACCTCATGCATCTGCTCCTTACCGCCCTGTTATGGGGACTTGGCACCTGGTATCACACCCGTCGGGTGATCCTGAACCGGAAGATTTTTCTGAGCATTCTCGCCGGTTCTATTGCAGTGGCCATTCTGTTTCACGCCCCGATAGACCTCCCTGGAAAAAACATAGACCTGATACAGGGCCCGTGGTTCTTCTTGGGAATACAGGAACTCTTACGACACCTCCCGCCACTCGGAGCTGGAATTCTGTATCCACTGATACCTGTAATCGCCTTCTCATCGCTACCCTGGGCGAGCAACAGGAAAATACCTCTTTTGTTCCTTATTGGATGGTTTGTGACTTACTTTGGCTTGAGCCTGGCTGGATGGTTGAGGTCAGCCTGATCACAATAAATGTTGAATGTTGAATGTTGAATTTTGAATTAAAGTAAAGGTATATGTCTTTTAAATCTTCTTCCACAATTCAGCATTCAGCATTCAGCATTCAACATTATCTTCAGGACTGATTATGCTGCAAAAAGTTCTGGAAGGAGGGCTTCTAAGGTAATATCTCCAACCTGAAAATCTGCAAGACGGCTCATGAATGCCCTAAATCGTCCCTGTTCGTCTGGAGTCACGAGGAAACCCGGCAAAGCCCTGTTTGAGATAAGCCTATTTACCGTACCAGGACTTTCAATCCGATTATTTACCAATTCGCTTAATACGTCCAGCAGGTTTCCGGACATCCCCTCTTTGTCCAGATGCTCTATAATCTGGTAGACGGCAAGATTTACTGTAACAAGAAAAGGCTCCATATCCGCCTCGCCACCGTATTGGCAGATCTTCCTTGAAGACATTGCCCTGCATGCAAAGGGACGGTTTTTATAGACACTACAAAGTCCTTTCTGGTCCAAAAATGGGCAGACTCCTTCTCCATGTTCTCCTATGTCTGGGGGAATTTCCTTCTGCCTGAGGCAGAGATCCGCTATTTGATTAGTGCTCAGGCCCGGCCTGTAAATCGGTTTTGCTGTTGCTGAATACAGCAATTTCTTAAGATCGAGATTATCAAAAAAAGAAGAGCATAGCAGGTGTTGGGCTTCAAGTGAGGTGGCAACTATATTTACAGTACAACAGACATGGCAACCCGGCCTGCAAGCCGGGGGAAAGCCTTTAAGAAACTGGTCATAAAAGGAATAGATGGCGGCAAGGACCTTGAATTTGTTTGAATCATCTATACAAATCATAATGAACTATGAAACATCCTTTCTTTATCAGATTACCATTTTTTAGTTTTTTGGAAATTAGAAAATAGAAATTGGAAATTAGTGATTATTACGTCGTCATGCCGACCGTAATGGCGGACAGGTCACAATTAGTTCAGTTAATTTAGAACATCACCGATAACATAATAAAGTTTTGTGGCAAAGAGACTCCGCGTGTCCATATCTCTGTAACTCGGGAATCAGAGGTCGGAGGTCGGAGGTCAGAGGTCAGAGATCAGAGGTCGGAGATCGGGAAGCGGAGATCGAAGTCCACGAACTACGAACTACGAAGCCTGAGTCTTCTCAGTACGCAACAACGGCACTGGGATTGGTCTTGCGGTCTGTAAAAAGATCGTGAAACTGCCAACGAGCGAAGAAATAATTACTTGGGCTAAAGGGATGGTCCATGAATGAAACATCTGAAACCATGAAAGTTTTGCTGATTGAGGACAACCCTGGGGATGCTCGGCTGATTCAGGAGATGGTCTCTAAGACAGACGGAGCTGCGTTTGATCTGAAGCATGTCGACCGGCTATCAACAGGTCTGAAGCATCTTGTTGCTACGGGAGACATTGATTTAGTCCTGTTGGATCCTGGACTGCCTGACAGTTCAGGATTTTATATGCTCAAAAGTATACAGGCCCAAGCACCAGAGGTTGCGATTGTCGTGCTGATCGGTCTTGAAGATGAGACGACTGGAAATAAGGCATTACAGGCAGGCGCTCAGGACTATCTGTCCAAAAACCAACTGGATAGCAACTCGCTGATGCGCTCCATGCGCTATGCTATCGAACGTAAAAAGGCCGAAAGTCGCATTGAGCACCTGAACAGCGTGCTCAAAGCCACCAGAAATGTCAATAAGTTGATTATGGTGGGGGAGGACAGGGGCAGTCTCCTCCAGAAAGTCTGTGATGCCCTGGTAGAAACACGGGCCTACAATGTCGCATGGCTGGGTTTTTTGCAGGATGACGAAACATTTGCCACGGTTGTGGGTTCTGGTTTCAGTAAAAATATCACCCGTTTCTGCCGACATATCATGAAGGGCAACCATCCTCCTTGCATAAAAAAAGCGCTTGCTCAGAAGGACCATCTTGTACTCTTTAACAAATCCAGAAAGTGCGGGGATTGTTTCTTCAAAGACACATGTGTCAGCAAAGACGTTGTGATCATCCGGGTTGAGCACGCAGACCGATTTTTTGGCTTGCTTGCCGTATTGCTTGCACCCGATGTCACTGTTGATGACGAGGAAAAGGAATTATTGCAGGGGGTAGCCGGCGATATAGGCCTTGTCCTCCATAACATGAAGCTGGAGGATGTGCTGCTTAAAAGAGAGGGGTTCCGCCAAAGGCAAAACAAGATGCTTATGGAGATGGCAAAAAGCAAGGAACTATACCGGGGCGTCCTGCATGATTCACTGAGGATAATAACAGAAGCTGTTTCCCGCACTTTTGAGGTTCAGATGGTAAGTGTGTGGTTATTTATGGAAGACCACTCAATAATTCGCTGCGTTTATATGTATGAATTGAGTATTGATAAGCATTCGCAAGGTATGGAGTTGAAGGTGGCGGACTATCCTGCCTATTTTAAGGCATTGGCAGAAGAAGAATTAATTGCTGCACATGATGCCCACAAAGATCACAGAACACGAGAATTTTCCAACTCTTATCTCGCTCCGTTTGGTATTACATCCATGTTAGATGTCCCGATCAGACTGAAAGGACAGATAATAGGAGTTGTGTGTTATGAACATGTGGGTCAAGCCCGCAAATGGACCTTGGCGGAACAGAATTTCGCTCGCGCCCCGGCAGATTACATTTCCCTGGCAATGGAAGCTGAAGAACGGAGGCGGACGGAGAAAACTCTGCAAAAGAGCGAGAACCGATACAAGCACTTATATTCCATGGTCAGGTTGATGTGCGACAATCTGCCGGACCTTATATGGACAAAAGACCTGGATGGTAAATTTATTTTTGCAAATAAGGCCTGTTGTGAAAAATTGCTTAATGCCAAAGACACTGATGAACCTATTGGAAAAACAGATGTGTATTTTGGCAACAGGGAAAAAGAATCCCATCCCGGAAACCCCGACTGTCACACATTCGGAGGGACATGTGCTGCTTCAGATTCAGCGGTTTTGGAGAACAAAAGACCGCAAAGATTTGAAGAATCCTGTAATATCAAAGGGAAATTCCTCATCCTTGATATCTATAAGGCACCTTTTTTGGACGAAAAGAATAATATTATAGGAATCGTTGGCTGTGCAAAAGATGTAACAAAAGAAAGACAACTTGAAGAAGAGCACAGGCGGGCCGAGGAGGAACTGGCTATATACCAGGATCAACTTGAAGAGCTGGTCAAGAAACGAACGCGCGACCTGGAGGCCGCTCAGGAGGAATTGATCAAGCGCGAAAGGTTGTCCGTGCTCGGGCAGCTCACAGCTACGGTTAGCCATGAAATCCGCAATTCTTTAGGAGTAATTCGTTCATCGGCATTTTATCTTCAACGAAAATTAGGCCATGCCGATGAGAAAATTACCAAGCATCTGAACAGGGTTGAGAAACAGGTTGATCTATGCGATTCAATCGTGGATGAACTCTTGGAATACACACGGGGACGGCATTCCGAGGCAATTCAAGGGAAAATCAATCCCTGGCTTAAAAAAGTGCTGGAAGAGATAACAATACCTGAAAAAGTAGCCCTTGTTTCAGAATGCTCTCCCGATCTCCCCATGGTCCGTTTTGACAGGGATAAAATGTATCGTGTTGTATTCAACCTGGTAAATAATGCGCTCCAGGCAGTTACCGCACGACATGACAGGCTGAACCAAAAAGAAGGCCCATATCAACCCCAAGTTAAGGTATCTACGTCATATGCCGATAACGGAATACGTCTAGAAATTGAGGACAACGGAATCGGAATGGATAAAAAGACTGCCGGACATGCTTTTGAGCCGCTGTTTACCACGTCGGCACGCGGAACCGGCCTGGGACTTGCCATTGTCCGTAAGATAGTTGAGGAACACGGTGGCCATGTCTTCCTGGACAGCACACCAAACCGCGGGACAAAGGTGACCCTCGTGATCCCTGCAGGGAAATAATCTTAAAAGGAACCACCTATGAAGGGGCAAATATTACTGGTTGACGATAACGAGGAATTTCTGGACAGCACTAGAGATGTATTGGATGACGAGGGTTACGACATCGTCACGGCCACCAACGGTGAGGAAGGCATCGAGCTGGCCGGTTCCCAGACCTTTGATGTTATTCTTATGGATATAAAGATGCCCGGGATGAACGGTGTGGAAAGCTTTATTGAGATAAAAAGGTGCAATCCTAAGGTCAAGGTCATCATGGTTACGGCATATACCGTAGAGGACCTGATGCGGCAAGCCCTGAAAGAAAACGCCCATACCTTCCTGAGAAAGCCGGTCAATATGGAGCAGTTGCTGGACCTGGTTGAAGGCATATGCTCCGGACTACGCAAGAATACCTACCACAAACCCGGAGAGGACCGGCCATGATCGCCAAAACGATTCTTGTTGTCGATAATGACGCTGAGCTGCGCGACAACCTGACTGATATTCTTCAGGATGAGGGCTATGAACTGCTCACTGCCGCTACATGCGCTGAAGGATTAAAACTGGCGATCGAACGAAGACCACAGGCAGCGCTCCTGGACGTAAGATTACCGGATTGTTCGGGTACTGAGCTGTTGACCCAAATGAAACAGACAAACCCTGATTGTTTCTATATCATGATAACAGGGTATCCGGACATGGATTCCGCTGTGGCTGCGATCGAAAAAGGGGCGTTCAAATATGTACGGAAACCTGTCCAACCGACAGAATTATTGAAATTTTTAGAAGAAATCTTTGGAATAATCAGCCTCAGGGAAAAGGGAAAACAGGCTAAGGAGGCATTGCGGAAAAGAAACAAGGAACTGGAGGGAATTAACAAGCGGCTTAAAATGATCGTCATTTCGGCAAAAAGGCTTGCGAGTAGCTCACGTTTAAAGGGGTTTGGTCCACTCCTTGAGATCGGTCCGCTCCTTTTAAAAGAATTTGCCAAAAACCTGGCAGCCGAGGGTGGAAGCCTCTATATGTGCAAAGAAGGCTCCCTCATCCTTGTTTATTCGCTCGGCCCTCGGCATGCGCTTCCCAAAATCCCATTCCCTTTGAGAAAAAACAGCGTTTTCGAACGTGTAATCACAACATGCGAACCGATTTTCATGGAAAATATCAATGAAGAAAGCGATATAACCTCAAGTGGCTGGGATGGCTACAAGGAGGGTTCGCTCCTTGTATTTCCACTACTGGATGAAAATGATAAAATTTTCGCTATCATCTCCCTTCATTGCAAAACCGAGCCGCCCTTCATCCACCAAGACTGGGAGCTAGGCCTGATATTGGCCTCATACAGTTGCGAGACGATTTGCGCCTCCAGGGCATTGGAGGCATTAAGAAAGAGCGAAGAACGATTCCGCATTGCAGCAGAAAGCGCAAGCCACTTAATTTACGAATGGGACATTAAAAGTGGTCATCTTGAATGGTTCGGCAAAATTGATGAACATCTTGGATATAAACCGGATGAATTGCCAGGAACCATAGAGGCATTGAAAGATATGATCCACCCTGATGACCTCGACCAAGTGATGGCCTCTACTGAAAAGCATATAAAGACCCTTGAGCCTTATCATGAAGAGTTCCGTGTGTTTGGAAAGGATAAAACTGTCCACTATTGGTGGAATCGCGGCACTGTTATCTTGGATGAGGAAGGAAATACCTCTAAATGTATTGGTGTTCAAGCAGATGTCACCGAGCAAAGGCGACTCAGAGACCAGCTTCAACAATCCCAAAAAATGGAGGCCATCGGGACCCTTGCCGGAGGCATTGCCCATGATTTCAACAACCTGCTCATGGGTATCCAGGGCCGCACCTCTTTAATGTTAATGGATATTGACTCTAGCTATCCCAACTATGTACATTTCAAGGAAATAGAGAATATAGTTAAGGGGGGAGCAGATCTTACAAAACAACTCCTGGGTTTTGCCAGGAAAGGCAAATACGAGGTCAAACCGACCGATATTAACGATCTGATCAGCAAAAGTTCCGATATGTTTGCCCGCACCAAGAAAGAGATAAGTGTTTATGGAAAATACCAGGAAGGCGTCTGGACAGTAAAGGTAGACAAGGGTCAGATAGAACGGGTGCTTTTAAACCTATATGTAAATGCCTGGCAGGCCATGCCCGGAGGCGGAGAGCTTTACCTTCGAACAGAGAACGTCACACTGGATAAAAGCTATGTCAAGCCATTTGACATAAAGTTGGGGCGTTATGTGAAAATATCTATAAGCGACACCGGGATCGGTATGGATGAAGCAACCCGCCAGAGAATATTCGAACCATTTTTTACTACTAAGGAAATGAGCAAGGGAACGGGTTTAGGCCTTGCCTCTGCCTATGGTATCATAAAAAATCATGAAGGCGTCATCAACGTTTATAGTGAACAGGGTCAGGGAACCACCTTTAACATTTATCTGCCTGCATCGGATAAGGAATTAATAGAAGAAAAGGAGCTGCCCGGTGAGTTATTGAAGGGTGCGGAGACTGTGCTTTTTGTAGATGATGAAGAGATGATCCGTGAGGTTGGCGGAGCGCTTTTAGGGCAATTGGGATACAAGGTATTATCGGCCGGAAATGGAAAAGAAGCCGTAGAAGTTTACGGCAACAACAAAGACAAGATTGACATAGTGATCCTCGACATGATCATGCCAAAGATGGGCGGTGACAAAGCCTATGACAAACTGAAGGAGATCAACCCCGATATTAAGGTGCTCCTTTCAAGCGGATACAGTGTAAACGGTGACGCGACCAAAATACTGGAACGTGGTTGCGATGGTTTCATACAAAAACCCTTTGACATGAAACAGCTCTCTAAAAGCATAAGAAAAATCCTAGACAAGCAATAACCTTGATCCATTCCTGAGATTCATATACAAATCCGTAACCGTTCACGGGGTTACAACGCCCCCGTTTACCGCAACCCACCGAACTGTAGGCGTTTACAGGGTGCTGCAGATGCGAGGCGGAGGGTACGCAGACGTACTCCCTGTACTTCGAGTGCCCGACAACAAAGTAGATGCGGTGCCCTGCGAACGCTTACACAAATCCTATATACGACGAAGCACTCTCCTTGCTATGAAAGAGATTGGTTCGCTTCGCTCGCGATGACAGTCCCCGACTTATTGAGAAGTTACAAATTTGGGAATTGAGGAATTGAGGGATTAGAATCAATAAATACCTTCAATTCCTCAATTCCTCAATTATCTTTAACAGCACTTGCCCTCAGCACATAAAACCTTTAATAATCTATATATTGAACAACAGATACTTTTCTATAAGGAAAATTTCTAAAAAATTACTCTAATGGAGGGTAAGCATTATGGCGAGTAAAACCAATGCGAGCAAGGGACAAAAAAAGCAGATCGGCGGGGCCATTGTTGCCATAGTAACGCCTTTTAAGAACGGGAAACTGGACGAGGAAGCCCTCAAAACCCTTATAGAATGGAACATAAAGGCCGGGACCAATTGTATAGTACCCTGCGGTACTACTGGTGAGTCGGCTACCCTCAGCCACGAAGAGCACATGAGAGTAGTGGAGATCACAATAGAGACCGCAAAAGGACGCGTACCGGTAATCGCCGGAACAGGCTCCAACTCCACTGCAGAGACCATCATGCTCACAAAACATGCGAAGAATGCCGGTGCAGATGCGGCCCTGGTGATTACGCCCTATTATAACAAACCCAGCCAGGAGGGATTATACCGGCACTTTATGGCCGTAGCAGATGAATGCAAATTCCCCATGATCCTTTATAACGTACCCGGACGTACAGGGGTGAACATGCTCCCCGAAACAGTGGCACGCTGCGCCAAAAATAGATATGTTATTGGTATCAAGGAGGCTACTGGCAGCCTGAAGCAAGTAACAGATGTAATCAGGTTATGTCCTAAAAACTTTATAGTGCTCTCAGGAGACGACTTCACTGCCTTCCCCATCATGGCCATTGGGGGCAAGGGTGTCATCTCAGTTGCATCCAACGTAGTGCCGAAAGAAATGGCTGCCATGATAAACGCATTTGAAAAGGGTAACCTGACAAAGGCACGTCAGTTGCATTTAAAACTTTTCCCACTGTTTGAAGCCCTTTTCTACGAAACAAATCCCGTTCCGGCCAAGACCGCCCTCGCAATGATGGGCAAGATTCCAACAGATGAGGTTCGCCTTCCCTTGGCCTCAATGAGTGAGGCTAATAAGAAGCGGCTGAAAGGGATTCTGCAAGACTTCAAACTGGTCAAGTAAGATAAGCTGGTAAGCTGGTAAGACGAGCGGCTCAATAGCTTAGCAACTCAATAGCTCAACAGCTCACCCGAAGGGCGCTAGGAGGGAAAAACATGGTCCGAGCTATAGTAGCTGGTGCAGGTGGCCGTATGGGCGGTCGCATCATAAACATAATTCATAATACTGAAGGTATCACTCTGGGTGCGGCATTTGAACACCCGGACAGCCCTGCTGTCGGGCAGGATGCCGGGACGGCTGCTGGACTCAAATCGTTGGGAGTGACCGTGGCGGACAGCCTCGATTCCGTGATAGATCAGGGAGATGTCATCATAGATTTCACTATTAGCGAAGCCAGCCTGAAGCACTCCCACATCGCGGCATCTCACAAAAAACCAATAGTTATAGGCACCACTGGGTTGGCCAGTGAGGAACTCAACGAGATAAGACAACTGGCAAAGGATTCCCTCTGTGTACTCGCACCCAATATGAGTGTAGGGATTAATCTCCTCTACAAGCTTGTTGACACCGCAGCCAGGGTCCTTGGTGATGATTATGACGTTGAAATCATAGAGGCACATCACAGAATGAAAAAGGATGCCCCAAGCGGCACGGCACTTCAGTTGGGCAGGGTCATTGCCGCTTCCCTCGGCAGGGATTTCGACAAGGTAAGTCTATTTGAAAGGCATGGGTTTATTGGTGAGCGGAGCAAAAAGGAAATTGGCATCCAGACCCTTCGAGCCGGAGACATAGTCGGCGAGCACACAGTGCTTTTCGGCGGCATAGGTGAACGTATTGAGATCGTACATAAGGCCTCAAGCCGGGACACCTTTGCAAAAGGAGCAGTGAGAGCAGCCCTTTGGATCGTCGAGCAGCCCGCAGGGTTCTATGACATGCAAGATGTGTTGGGGCTTAAGTAATCATTTTTGTGAGCGTTTACAGGGCACCGCATCTGCTTTGTTGCCGGGCACTTGAAATACAGGAAGTACGTCTGCGTACCTTCCGCCTCGCATCTACAGCACCCTGTGAACGCTCACAGTTTGGTAGGTTAATGACAAATTGAGGTCTTTTCATGGTTTTTATAAAGTCTAAGAAATTACAACAGTTCCCACCATATCTTTTCGTGAAGCTCGACCGAATGAAGGCCGAGGCCCTGAAAAAAGGTGTAGATGTTATTGATTTGGGAATCGGTGATCCAGATCTTCCCACACCCAGATTTATTGTGGAACGAATGATAGAGGCTGTTCAGAAGGAGCAATATCACAGTTATCCCTCATCTTCCGGTATGCTTGCCTTCCGGAACGCAGCAGCAGGCTGGTACAAAAAGAGGTTTGACCTGTCCTTTGATCCTGTCAACGAGGTAGCTGCTCTTATAGGATCAAAGGAGGCAATAGCGCACTTTCCTCTCGCTTTTGTAGATCCCGGTGATGTGGTGCTGGTCCCCACGCCGGGCTATCCTGTTTATAATATCGGCACATTATTTGCTGGCGGTGAGACTTACTATCTTCCGTTAATTGCTAAAAATGACTTTCTGCCGGATCTTGATTCCATACCAGGCGATATCCTGAAAAGGGCAAAAATCCTGTGGATCAATTACCCGAATAATCCCACTGCTGCAGTGGCCCCGCCGGAGTTCTTTGCCAGGGCCGTGGACTTCGCAAAGCAAAACGACATTATCGTTTGTCACGACAATGCTTATAGCGAAATGACATACGACGGATACATTGCCCCGAGCTTCCTTAATACCCCGGGTGCCAGGGACATAGGGCTGGAATTCCATTCACTGTCAAAGACCTACAACATGACTGGCTGGCGCATAGGATTTGCCGTGGGAAACCCGGACCTGATCGGTGCGCTGGCACAGATAAAGTCCAATATAGATTCTGGACAATTTGAGGCCATTCAAGAGGCCGGCATTGCAGCTCTTGAAAGTGACCAATCCTGTGTCCGTGAAATGCAGGAAATATATTCCGAGCGCAGGGGAATACTGGTCTCAGGCCTTCGAGACCTGGGCCTTGACACCCCTTTTCCCAAAGCCACGTTTTATATCTGGACTCCGGTTCCTCAGGGTTATACATCTCAGGGATTCAGCACCCTACTCCTTGAAAAGGCCGGGATAGTGTGCACTCCTGGAAACGGCTTTGGCGATTCCGGCGAGGGTTATGTGCGCATGGCATTAACCGTGTCGAAGGAACGTATGGGAGAAGTTATCAAGAGGCTTGGAGAAATCCTTTAATGAAATTGGAGAAAACGGCCTACATTGGTCTGGGAGCCAATCTTGGGGATAGGATTGAAAACTGTATTAAGGCTATTGGGATTTTGTCCGCCCATCCTGAAATAGAGGTATTACGCTGCTCACAATGGTATGAGACCGAGCCTGTGGATATAAATACATCCCAATGGTTCATAAATGCCGTGGCGGAAATAAATACAGCCCTTGGGCCTGAGGATTTGGTTTCCAACCTGCTGGCAATTGAAAAGGCCATGGGTCGAGACCGCTTGGCAACCAAAGACAGGCCCATTGACCTGGATCTGCTCTTCATGGAAGGAGTACATATCCGGACATCCAATCACCAAATTACCAAATCACCAAATCACCAAATCCACGTTCCCCATCCGCGTCTTTCCACCAGGCGGTTTGTATTGGCCCCGTGGGCTGAGCTTGCCCCGGATCTCTTGCTTGCACCATGGAGTAAAACCGTTTCTGAGTTCCTGGCCGAACTTCCTGAAGACAGCCCGGAAGTCCGAAAATTGAACCCCAAAGAAACACAGGAGGGCTCATAGCCCATGGTGCGTTTTATCTTGTTCCTCGCCCTTTTCCTGGCACTCTGCTATGTCATAAAGGGCTTTTTGAAAGGCCTCAAATTACGAAAGGTTTTGAAAACCGGTCCAAAACAGGCCGGTGAGCAGCCAACCATAACAGACGAACTGGTACAGGATCCGGTATGTGGCGTCTATTGCCCTAAAAGGGACGCCTTATCCCTTAATCGGCAAGGAAAGACCTATTATTTCTGCAGCGAAAAGTGCAGACAAGAATTTCGGAAGAAAAAAACTTAGGGGATTCGACCCAATTGGAATATTGGAATACTGGAAAAGTGGATATCCACTAAAAATTGTAGGTTGGGTTAAGCCGATGCGCTTACAACAAATCTTGTTGGGTTCGCTAATTTTGTAGCTATTTCAAACCCTTGAGGAACAATAGGCCAGGCGAACCCAACAATATAAGTGCATGATACCCGCTTAACCCAACCTACTATATACTAAAGATGAACGTCCAACATCGAATGAAAAACGAATATCCAATACCGGACATTCAGCGATGCACGCTGAATAAGTTTAACCGTCTCTGGGTCTCCCTAAGTTCCTTTTTCCACATTCAACATTCGATGTTGGACGTTCGATGTTCGATGTTTATCTTTTCATCTGGATTATCTCCAGCACCATTTCTGCAGCAGCCACCATATCATCCAGGCGGATATGCTCTGAGGTGGTGTGGACATTCTGCATGCCGATTCCCATAACCACTGTAGCAAGGCCTTTGGCGTTGAAAATGTTGGCATCGCTTCCCCCTCCAGTCATTTCCAGCCTGAGTTTTTCTCCAAGTCCCTTTGCCGCTTTTGCAGCAGTGGTAATCAGGGGATGTTCTTCAGAGACCGACATCAGGGGATAGTCGTCGATAATCTCTGTCTTGATCAAGGGTAATCCGAAATTTTCCACCGGCTTAAAATCCAGAGCTATTCTGTGAAAAGTCTCAAGGATCTGGTCCCGGACTTCCCTTAATTTTTCCGGATTGTGGCTACGGACCTCGCCTTCCAGCTCCACCTCTTCAGGTACTATGTTGGTGGCTTTGCCACCATGTATCAATCCGACATTTGCAGTGGTATATTCATCAATACGGCCCATAGGAACTTCTGCCAAGGCCCTGGCCGCAACCTGTATGGCATTTATCCCCAGTTCGGGGTGGAGACCCGCGTGGACAGCCTTGCCGACAACCCTGACCTTGAAACGAATGGCACAAGGGGCTTGATTTATTAAAACCTCCGGATCACTTGAATCGAGAGCATACCCAGCCCTTGCCTCAAGCAGAGCAGGGTCCAGTGACTTGGCGCCCAGCAGGCCTATTTCCTCGCATACAGTAAATAGAAATTCAATAGGACCATGAGAGACCTTGTGCTCTTTTAATAATCTGGCCGTCTCAACAAGTATGGCTATAGCCGCCTTATCATCAGCACCCAGGACTGTGGTCCCGTCACTCTGAAAAATACCGTCCTTTAAGATGACCTTTATCCCTCTTCCCGGCTCCACAGTGTCCATATGGGCATTAAAAAAGAGCGGGGCTATCTTTTCCGTCCCCTGGATGCGGGCAATGATGTTGCCGCTCTCAGAGCCCGTCTGACCACGTGATTGATCTTCTATTACCTCGGCCCCTATTTCTTCTTTCAGGGTCCTCTTGATCCAGTCTGCAACAGCCCCTTCTTCTCTTGAAGGACTGTCAATCGAGACAAGTTGCCTGAAGGTATCAGCCAGACGATCGCGATTAATTTTTATGTGCATCTTGTTTTTCCTCATCTACCCAAGGCCGGGGACCAATGGCAATATCCAGCACCTCGTCCATGTGACGAACCGGTTTGAAATCAAGCTGTCTGCGGATATTTGCCGGTATCTCTTCCAGGTCCATCATGTTTTGCTCTGGAATTATAACAGTGTAGATGCCGGCCCTCAGTGCTGCCAGGGCCTTTTCCTTGAGCCCTCCGATAGGAAGGACCCTGCCACGCAAGGTTATCTCTCCGGTCATAACCACATCCTTGTTGACCGGCCTATGCACCAAGGCAGAGACAAGAGCCGTGGTAAGGGTTATGCCTGCGGAAGGCCCGTCTTTGGGTATGGCCCCGGCCGGCACATGAACGTGTATGTCCTTTTTTTCAAAGACATCCGGGTCAATACCAAGCTCTTCGGCCCTGGACCTTGCGTAACTTAAGGCGGCCTGGGCCGACTCCTTCATGACCTCGCCCATGAGTCCTGTCAGAGTGAGTTTCCCTTTACCCTTCATGATGCTGGCCTCAACTCGAAGGATTTCTCCTCCAAAAGGAGTCCATGCAAGCCCTGTTACAACCCCTACCTGGCTCTCTTCCTGTTCCAGATCAGTCTCATACTTTGGGATACCAAGACAGTGTTTAATGTTGGCACCAGTAATTTTAAAAGCCCCCTTCTCTCCTTCGGCGATCCGTCTTGCCGTCTTTCTGCAAATTGCGCCGATCTGTCTCTCAAGTTCCCGGAGTCCTGCCTCCTGGGTATAATCTGAAATTATCTTTACAAGTGCGGCATCTGAAATCCTCAGGACCTTTTCCGAAAGCCCGTGTTCCTTGAGCTGTCTGGGGATCAGGTATTTCTTTGCAATGGCCTTTTTCTCTTCGCTGGTATAGCCGGATAGCTGGATCACCTCCAGTCGATCAAAAAGGGCGGAAGGAATAGTGTCAGATGCATTGGCAGTAAGGATAAACATTACTTTTGAAAGATCAAAGGGCAGATCCAGGTAATGATCAGTGAATGTATTGTTCTGCTCAGGGTCGAGGACCTCCAGAAGGGCGGCAGCCGGGTCCCCCCGAAAATCAGCCCCGATTTTGTCCACCTCATCCATCATGAACACAGGGTTGTTACTCCCGGCCCTTTTAAGTCCCTGGATAATTCTTCCCGGCAGGGCGCCGATATATGTCCTGCGGTGACCCCGAATCTCCGCCTCATCCCTGACACCACCCAGAGATATCCTGATAAACTTTTTCCCAATGGTTCGTGCTACAGAACGGCCCAGAGATGTCTTGCCAACCCCTGGTGGACCTATAAAGCACAGAATCGGCCCCTTTGCGGAAGGGTTAAGCTTCCTAACAGCGATGTATTCAATTATGCGCTCCTTAACCTTTTCCAGGTCATAGTGATCCTCATCCAGAATCTTCTGTGCCCTGCGCACGTCCAGTTTGTCTTTTGTACTCTTTGACCATGGGACTTCAACCAGCCAGTCGACATATGTCCTCACCATAGACGCCTCAGAGGCTTCGGGGTGCATTGACTCAAGCCTCTGGATTTGTTTAAGAGTTTCCTTCTCTGCCTCCTTGGGCATCTTGGCCTTGCGGACCTTTTTTTTCAGCTCTGCCAATTCTTCAGATTTTTCGTCGATTTCGCCTAGCTCACGTCTTATGGCCATCAATTGCTCCCGGAGAAAATATTCTCTCTGGGTCTTGGTCATTTCCCCCTTGGCCTCGGACTGAATTTTAGCCTGCACGGTGGAGACCTCAAGCTCCCTGGCAAGCAAGTTATTTACTTCCTCTAAACGCGCCAAGGGATCTGTCATTTCAAGCAAATGCTGTGCCTCAGCGGATTTCAAGTTAAGATTGGATCCAACGATATCCGCCAGCCTGCCTGGCTCCTCAACACCATTTAAAATGGCTCCCATCTCAGGAGTAAAGACACCTTTAAGATTAAACAGTCTTTCTGCCTGATCTCTTACATTTCGAATAAGGGCCTCTATCTCTACGGATATCTCGGCAGGCTCTTCTTCCTTGACAGTCTCTATACGGACTCTAAAGCAAGGTTTGTCCTGCAAGAATTCTTGAATAGTCCCTTTTACAAGGGCCTGACCAAGGACTTTGAGACGCCCGTCAGGAAGCTGAAGGGTCCTCATTATCATGGCCACAACGCCTGTCTTATATAATCCATCCTTGGATGGATTCTCTTCTGAGGCATCCTTCTGTGTAACCAGAAAAATCATCCTGTCAGAGGCCAGGGCCTCGTTTATTGCTGCCACAGAGGTTTCTCTCCCAATGAAAAGGGGAATAATCATTGAGGGAAAAACTATCACGTCCCTTACCGGCATCAGAGGAAGCACTTCAGGTATTTCTATAGGCTCCTGGTCATCATCTATATCAAGCAAATTTGTAATAGTATTTTCTATGTCCATTTTGACTTGGTTACTCCATTTTTATATATAAAATGACACGCAATAAAGTGATCCTTAGCAACTTCCGTCCAGAAAGGTCGTTCTGCGCTGCACTTGTCTGTAGCCAGACTGCACCGGGGGAAAAAGGCGCATCCCTTTTGATGTCTATCATTTTTATAATTATGTGTTAATCCATAATCCCTTTTTTTTGCCTCCACGCCCATCTTTGGATCCGGCACAGGAACAGCACTCAGAAGAAGCGATGTATAGGGGTGGTGGTGATTTAGTGATTTAGTGATTTGGTGATTTGGTGATTGCAGAAATGCATTTTTAGGCATCAATTCCATAAGCTGACCTTTGTACATAACAGCTACACGATGGCTTACAAACTGTATCACAGGAAGGTCATGTGAGATAAACAGAAAAGAGAGTTTATGTCTTTCCTGAAGGTCAAGAAGCAAATTTATGATCTGGGCCTGTATAGAGACATCAAGAGCAGATGTCGGCTCATCTGCAACTATCATCTTAGGAGTTGTGGCAAGGGCCCGGGCCAAACCGATACGCTGACGCTGGCCTCCACTGAACTCATGTGGATAGCGGCTCAGGATCTGTTCGTCCAGGCCGACTTCTTTCAGCAGTCTTGTCACCCGCTCTTTATAATGGTTTTTGTGACACAGCCTGTGTATTTTCAAAGGTTCACTCAGGATCTTAAAGATCGTCTTTTTGGGATTTAAGGAAGAAAAGGGGTCCTGGAAAACCATCTGTGCCTGCCGCCGAAAATTTTGCAGCCTTGTTTTATCAAAATCAGCAATGTCATATCCAGAAAAGAAAACCTGTCCGCTCGTAGGAGATTCAAGGCCCAAGGCTATTTTGGCCAGTGTGGATTTACCACAGCCGCTTTCTCCCACAAGTCCTAAGATCTCACCTTGCTTAACAGATAGATTAACCCTGTCCAAAGCCTTAATCCTGTATGAACCTGAGGCAAAAAAACTATGCCGTACGGAATAGTCCTTGCTGACGGCCTTGAACTCACAGATCGGATCTTTCATGATAGGGCTATTTATTAAAAAGCACTCCACCCATAAAGATATAATTCCTTAACTTTAGCGCACTTTAGGCACTTCAAACTTTAGGCACTCTTCTTCCCCCGGGATTATCTTTGGGGCTTCACTCCAAAGTCCTTCAAGGTCGTAAAAGTCCCTTATGGGTTCGTAAAACAGGTGTACGATAACGTCTCCATAGTCCATCAATATCCACTTGCCCTCATGTTCCCCTTCAATTCCCTTGCACTTGATCCCCTTCTTGCGAAGGTTCTTGCGCATCTTGCTTGCAATGCCCTGGACATGCCGGGTGGATCGTCCATGGGAGATTATAAAAAAATCAGCAAGGGAAGAAAGATCTCTCATGTCCAGGATTACAACCTGTTCCCCCTTGTTTTCCAGTAGTTCCGAAACTATTTGTTGAACGGGTTCCTCTAAGGATGCGACTTTGGATTCTTTATCCTCTAAAGATGGTGAGGGGTTGCCTGTCAACTCAGCATACAAGCTATTTTTTTCCATATATTTCCTGACTTCTTCAGGGACGAGAAAACGCACAGAAAGACCGGATCTTGCCCTGCGTCTTATATCAGTCCCTGATATGGCAAGGTGAGTTACTGAATAAAGGTAGATAGCACCCTTATCATGGGCAATAAAAATGTCATTTTCCTCTTGGATACGATGATCTGGAAACGCCCGGGATATGACCTGCTTCAACCCTGACGAGTCTTCATGACCACGTCTCATTATTACCAGGGAGCCATGGTCCGTGAGTCTGCCATAATCCTTCCATGTCTCAATATCGAGAAAAGCGTCACTTCCCAAAATAAAGAAGAACTCCGCCTTATCTTTATATCTTTCTCCAAGCTCCTTTAAGGTGTCGATGGAATAGGACGGTCCGGAACGTTCGTTTTCAATGGCTGTAGCCTTGAAATAGTCCATAGAAGCCACTGCCAACTCCACCATGGCAAGACGATGGGCAAAGGACGTAAGGGTTGGTGATCCCTTATGTGGCGGCAGGGCAGCAGGCATAAACCAGATTTCATCCAGTTCCAGGGCCTCTCTGATCTCCTCAGCCGACCTGAGATGGCCAAAATGGACAGGGTCCAGCGTGCCTCCTAGCAGACCTATGCGCACACTAGCTCCTTATCTGGCCATCACCAAAGGCTATGAATTTCGTGGTAGTGAGTTCCTCAAGCCCCATTGGGCCATAGGCATGTAGCTTGGATGTGCTGATTCCTATCTCTGCTCCAAGGCCTAACTCTCCACCGTCATTAAAGCGGGTTGATGCATTGACGATAACCAGAGATGCATCCACCTCTGACAGAAACCTCCTCGCCCTTGCGTAATCCCTTGTGACTATGGCATCAGTGTGATTCGAACCATAACGGGCAATATAGTCCATGGCCTCATCCATGCTATCAACCACCTTTACAGCAAGGACCAGATCCAAAAACTCCTTTCCCCAGTCCTCATCAGTAGCTGTTTTGGCAAAAGGTACCAATCCGCAGGTGCGCTCACACCCCCGGAGTTCTGCACCGGCATCCTTGAATGACTCAGCCATTAAGGGCAAAAACTCATCTGCAATATCTCTGTGCACAAGCATACCTTCCATGGCATTACAGACCCCTGGCCTATGCACCTTGGAATTAAAACAGACCTCTTTGGCCATATTCAGATCGGCCCACTTGTCAACATATACATGACACACGCCCTTGTAGTGCTTCAACACAGGAATGCGGGAATGTTCCGCCACAAAACGGATAAGGCCTTCACCTCCCCTTGGGATTATGACATCTATTTCCTCTTCCCTCTTCAGAAGCTCTGTGACTGCCGCCCTGTCAGTGGTTGAGACTACCTGCACCGCCTCCCCGGGTACTGAAAACTCTTTCAACACATCCTGTAGTATGGAGGCCAGGGCCAGGTTGGAATAAAGGGCGTCCGATCCGCCCCTAAGTATTATGGCGTTTCCTGCCTTGAGACACAGGCCCGCTGCATCTATGGTGACATTCGGCCTGGACTCGTAAATCATTCCGATTACACCCAGTGGTATTCGAACCCTGCCCACTGTGAGGCCGTTGGGTCTCTTCCACATCTTTGGAATCTCGCCCACAGGATCCGGAAGGGCCACCACGTCCCGAAGTCCGTCAGCCATGGAATCAATAACCTTATCCGACAATCTCAGCCGATCCATAAAGGCAGAAGTAACACCTTTATCTTTTGCCTTTATGAGATCTTTTTCATTCTCCTCCTGCAGCTTTTCCCTGGCCTCTATTATTCGTTCCGCAGTCCTCAGCAGAACGTCATTTTTTACAGTAGTCGAGAGCTTTGCTACTTCCCTGGCTGCTTTTTTCGCCTCTATCGCCATTTTTGCTATTAAACTTTGTATTTCGCTCATAATAAAATCACCATATTATCCCTGTGTATAACCTCACTCGTTCCTTGATGACCAATTATGTCATATATTTCACCTGTCTGGCAACCACAAATCTTACGAATGTCCCGGGAATTATAGTTACTGAGCCCAACAGCGATCTCTTTCCCCAAGCCGTCACAACACACCACACAGGCCCCGGCCTCAAAATCGTCCTGAACTCCTCTAATTCCGACAGGCAAAAGGCTCTTACCATTATCCACCATTGCCTTGACTGCTCCCTCGTCGATTTCAAGGATTCCTTTTCGATCAAGTGTAAACACGATCCAGGGCTTTCGCCCGTGTATCCTTCTCTTACTGGCGCAAAACAGCGTACCCAGGTCTTCTCCTGCAAATAGCCGCATCAGTATCCGGTCAGTCCTTCCTTTAGCAACCACCATGGGGACACCGCAAGCAGTCACCATTTGGGCCGCCTCCAATTTAGACTTCATACCTCCCCGGCCGGCCCTTCCCAGGTAATCACTGGCAAGATCAGTTATTGATTTATCTACCTTAGAGACCTCTGGAATACGCCGTGCATCTGCCTTCTCTTTTGGATCTCTGTCATAAAGTCCATCCACATCGCTCAGGCATATAAGGACTTCTGCCTCCACCAAATTCACAATCAGCACGGCCAGGGCATCATTGTCAGTAAACTGAAGCTCCTCTGTGGCCACTGTATCATTTTCATTTATAATCGGGATAATGCCCCATTGTAACAAGGTCCTTAAGGTATTTTTTGCATTAAGATAGCGATACCTTGAAACCAGTCCTTCCCTGGTGAGCAAAATCTGTGCTACGTGAATGCTGTGATTTCTAAAGGCATCCTCATAGGCCTGAATAAGACGCCCCTGCCCGACCGCGGCCATAGCCTGTTTCTCAGGAACAGTTTTAGGTGCCTGAATCTCAAGCATTTTTCCCATGCCGGCAGCTATGGCCCCGGAGGAGACAATGGTAACCTCCCGATCCTCTTTGCGGAGTGAGGCAACCTGGGTGCAAAGGCTGGCTATTACTTGATCATCAAGGCCATTTTCGTCAGTGAGGACAGCGCTTCCCACCTTGATTACAACCCTGCGTACGGATTGTAAAAATTTACGGCCCTGTACCTGAGACCTGATTTCCATTTATTAAATTGTTCTCCAGTGTCGAAACTGGAAATTTGAAATCAGGTAATGCATCTATAACTTTGTATTTTTTCCCAATTTCAAGTTTCAAATTTCACTGCCAAAATACAAGATCAACAAAGTATAAACTACTTTTGACTTGTCGTGAAGGATGCCACTATCTGATACAAATCCTCCATAAGCGAAGATACTCCGAATCCGGTAAGTGCTGAAATAGTATGGATCTTGTGGCCCTCTTCAGCCAGGATCTCTTTGGCTTCCTCCCTATCGCCCTCATCTGTGATATCTATCTTATTCAAGGCTATTGCCTGAGGTTTTTCAATAAGAGGTGCATGGTATTTTTTTATCTCTTCCCTGATAGTCAGATAGCTGCGCCATGCCGACTCTTTCCCTTGGGAGGCATCCAAAACATACAGCAGAACCTTGGTCCTCTCAATATGCCTTAAGAAATCAAGACCCATGCCGACGCCCTTGTGGGCCCCCTCAATAAGACCCGGTATGTCAGCTACTACCATGGTCCTGTCATCAGAAAATTCTACCACACCCAGATTCGGCACAAGAGTAGTAAAGGGATAATCTGCTATTTTGGGCCTTGCCGCGGATATCCTTGCGAGCAAGGTTGACTTCCCTGAATTGGGAAGCCCTATGAGACCTACGTCACCAATAAGCTTTAGTTCAAAAAGCAGCCATCGCTCATCCCCAGGCAGGCCAGGCTGGGCATTGCGGGGTGCCTGACGTGTTGAAGACACAAAATGGGCGTTTCCTTTCCCACCCAGCCCTCCCTTGGCGGCAACCCAGTTTGTTACCGGATCCGTGAGGTCTGCCAGCACGAAAACGTTCTCGGAATCCTTTACTACAGTACCAGAGGGTACTTCTATTACAATATTTGAACCGCTCTTGCCATGCTGCTTTTTTCCTTTTCCTGCCCGACCCTTTTCTGCCTTGAAGTGACGCTTCCTGCGAAAAAAAAGTAGTGTGTTAAGCCCGGTATTCACCCTGAGGATGACATCTCCCCCGCGGCCTCCGTCCCCGCCATCAGGCCCTCCCCTAGGGACAAAACGTGCCCGCCGAAAGCTCACGCACCCAGCCCCTCCATCTCCAGCCTTGACGTATATTTTGGCCTGATCAACAAAGTCCATAAATTATTGGCCATCAATATCTATAAATAAAATGAATGCCAGTTTGACATTTTTCATAAATGATGTACTTTTTTAATAAATGTTTAACACGATAACACCAGAGGCTCAATATGCAAACAATGAAAGTCCTTGCCAAGGGCCAGGTAGTAATTCCGGCTTCAATTAGAAAAAAATACGATATTTATCCCGGATGTGAAATTCATTTTTTTGAATATGGAAACCTGATTTATCTTATACCTTCTGCCAAAGATCCTGTAACAGAGGCAATGGGTTGCCTTCCTACAGCTCCTTCACTATCAAAAAAACTGCTCAAGGAAAGAAAAAAGGACTTTGCGGAATAATGCCTGATTATCTGTTTGACAGCCATGCACTCCTTGCTTTCTTTCAAAAAGAAAAAGGTGCCGAAGTTGTCGAAAAAATCTTACGTAAGGCATTCACTCAACAAATAGACCGGTTTATCTGTGTAATCAATCTTGGCGAAATCATTTATATTACAAAAAGACAGTTTGGTGAAAGCAAAAAGCTGGAGATATTAGGCAGAGTTTACCAATTGGGCTTTAAAATCCTGCCGGTTCCAGATACTTTAGTCTTCAAGGCAGCCGAGCTTAAAGCCGAATATGCTATTTCATATGTTGACTGTTTTGCTTTGGCCTGTGCACTCGATCAATCTGCAATCCTGGTAACCGGCGATCCTGAATTTAAAAAAGTGACTACTCCAGTCAATATATACTGGATTCGCTGAGGACAGAGCTTCGTCGCGCCGGATCAGGTTGTTGATATCAGATTTATCCGTGAATGGAGGGATCAGGAAGCGGTGCTTTGCATAGGATAGACGCTGATTCTCTGTCGATTCCGCACTGTCTCGAACTTCACGACCCCGTCTGCTTTAGCAAACAAGGTATAATCCCTACCCATGCCCACATTTCGTCCTGGATGAAACTTGGTTCCCACCTGACGGACCAGGATATTTCCGGCCCTTACAATCTGGCCGCCAAAGCGTTTTATGCCTCTGCACTGGCCCTTACTGTCGCGGCCATTACGTGAACTGCCACCGGCCTTTTTGTGTGCCATGATTAAATCTCCCTAGACGCTGATCTCTTTAATCTTAAGGGTAGTAAAAGGTTGTCTGTGCCCGCGCTTGACCTTATAACCCTTGCGCCTTTTCTTCTTCATAACAACTATTTTTTTACCACGGCCGTGCTCCAAAATCTGAGCTCGTACTGTAGCAGCTTCCACTGTAGGCCTGCCGATTTTAGTTTGGGTATTGTCCACCACCATCAGCACTTCAGGTATCTCGACCTCCGAACCTGCTTCAGCGTCAAGCTTTTCCACCCTGAGTACTTCCCCCGGACAAACCTTATATTGCTTTCCGCCTGTCTTAATAACAGCGTACATGTTTTCCTCCAAGATTAACTAAAAAAACAACGAGATCAAAAATTAACATGAAATCAATAACTGTCAAGGATATTTGACTCTTACTTAGGAATTGTCCAATTTATTCACGGACAGTTCTTTAGTTATTTTTACCAGATTCGTGATAAATATTTCCAGGAATAACAGCTAGTGCCGCCTCAATATGGTCGCAGAATATGTCACCCACCAAAACTACAAATGGGAATTCCTCCGATATCTGATCTCTGGAACTCTCCTTTTTAGCACAGGTAAAATTTTCAAATGACGAAAGGGTTTTCGATAAGGACGCCTTCGATCATCTGGCCATGGTTCAAATCTTCGGTGAGGATTTTGTATACTTTTGCTCGACAGGCCGCTGCTATGATCAGCGCATCCCAGAAAGATAAAAGATGCCTTTCTTCGATCTCCGATGCCAGAAGCACGGTATCGGGTTCGTTTACCTCGATATGCCATGACAAATAGTTCTCAATAATCCCTCTGGCACGCGCCTGAGAGAGCGGTTTGTTTATTTTTTTTGTGACGTTAACATAAAATTCCTGCAATACCTGCGTGCTCATAACGCCGTTTTCATTTTCCCATAACTCTTCAACGTCAGAAGCGGCAATATCGTGCCGTGGACCTGCATCCAGGTCATAGGCATAAATCAGTATATTTGTATCAACAAAAATTCTACCTTTCATGAAGTTCTTTTCTCGATGCCGTGATTATGCCTCCAAGATGGTATCCGGTCCGCAGATCAGAAATCGCCCTCTTTCTGGCAACTTCGTATTTTTCGGTAGATTCTACAATTCTCTGCAATTTTTGACTGAGCATATTGCTGACCGAGGAATGTCTACTTGCAGAAATAACCTTTGCCCTTTGGATTAAATCTTTATCAAGACTGAGCGTTATATTCTGTTTCATTCCCTGTCCCCTTTAAAATATTCACGTAATATACGTGTAACATGAATGGAATATTTTGGGAAGAGTCAACCACCACTCCTGAAATACCATGGGCATCTAATTGCGCTTGCCTCACCACACAGCATGTAAAATTTACTTGAAAAATTGGCACGTCCCTTAATCCCATATTAGTCTGCGTGGGTTTGCGTGGTCTGCGATTGATATAAATGATTCAGGGCAGAAAAAATGTTAGCGTGTACAGTGAAAAAGGCCGAAAAGTACATTGAGGATATGAAGGAAAAAATAAGAAAGATATGAGCTAAATCCTGAGTATTGATATGGATGACAAAGTGCTTCTGGCGCTAAACGACACCATCCGGGATGATCATAAAGGCGGCCGGAGAGACACAAGGCATGCGAAATCTTCGGGAAGACGGTGCGGATAAAGTCTTAAAAGGAATCACCACCATCGATGAGGTAAACAAGGTAAGCCTATAAATAACCGTATAAGCGCTAAGTTATTTTTGCACCGGATGGACTAATAAACATCGAACATCGAACGTCCAACATCGAATGTTGAATGGGAAAAAATGAAGAAACAGAGGTCAGAAGTCAGAAGCCAGAAGTCAGAAACCGGAGGTCGGAAAAACAGCAACCAAATATTCCTGAACCTTTGTTTCTCATTTGGTGTTTGTTTTGTAACTTCTCAATAAGTGCGGGTAAATTACATTTTGCGACTATTCACTGGATTCCTCTCCGGTTTTCACCGGGGTGACGCGGCGGAATGACGGGCAGTTACATCCCTGCCTGGCGTCAGACAGGCAAACGTCATTCCGGCGAAAGCCGGAATCCAGACATCTTACCCTGAGTTATTGAGAAGTTGCCATTCAACGGCTATTTCTGTTTCTTTATTTTTTTCCATTCAACATTCAACGTTGGATGTTCGACGTTCGACGTTCATCTTTCAATGTACCTCTGAACCTCTGAACCCTGAACCCCTACCTTATCTGATGCAGGCTGCCTTAACCTGTTTCATATCTGTATCTCCCCTTAAGACCTTTTGTATGCCGTCCTGTTTCAGGGTCGACATTCCATTCTTCATGGCATGCTCCCGTATCTCTCCCACGGGACGTTTCTCCTGTATAAGCTTCTTAAGACCGTCATCCGACACCAGTAGTTCGTGGATTGCAAGCCTGCCTCTGTAGCCGGTCTTGTTGCAATGTTGGCAGCCCTTTGGCCGATAAAGTGTTAGTTCATTTAGGTCTGTTAACTCTAAGGGTTGAGTTGGATGATACCCGTACTCATGTAAAATATGTTTTTTCTCGTTGTCATCAGGCTGATAGGCCTCGCGGCACTTGGGACAAAGTCTTTTTACAAGCCTTTGTGCCAAGACCCCCAAGAGGGCGTCAGCAAAGTTGAATGGGTCCATTCCCATTCCTAAAAGCCTTGTAACTGTCTCAGGGGCGGAATTGGTATGGAGGGTTGAAAAGACCAGGTGACCTGTCAGGGATGCTTCTATTGCGGTTGTGGCAGTTTCTTCGTCTCGGGTTTCGCCGATCATTATCACATCCGGGTCTGCCCTTAAAAAGGCCCTGAGGACCCGGGCAAAAGTCAGGCCAATATGGGGTTTCACCTGCACCTGGCGCAATCCATCCTGCATGATTTCTACAGGATCTTCCGCTGTCCAGATTTTTTTCTCAGGCCGATTTATATAGCCAAGTGCAGCATGCAGGGTAGTTGTTTTTCCTGATCCGGTAGGACCAACTGCCAATATCAGCCCATAAGGCAATTGCAAAAGCTGTTTAATTTGCTCCAGGTTTTGATCAAGGAGTCCTATACGATCAAGCGGCATGGCCTCGGAAGAGGTCAGTAGCCTGAGTACGATATCTTCGTTGCCTTCAGTTGTGGGAAGTGTGGCTACACGTAATTCCAGGGTTTTACCGGAGCGAGTCTTGAACTTTATTTTTCCGTCTTGAGGCAGGCGTTTCTCGGCAATGTCAAGGTTGGACATAATCTTGATTCTGGAAATCATGGCCCGCCTGTAGTTATACGGAACGGTCTGATAACGTATGCAATCGCCATCGATCCTGAAACGGACCAGGGCTCCCCGTTTGCCTGTCAAGGATTCAATGTGAATATCAGAGACCCGGCGCTGAAAGGCATCCTCTATAGTTTTGTTGGTTATCTGTACTACTACGTTATCAGCATCTGATGCTAAGCCATTATCCTCTTCCTCTAATTCCGTATCCTCATCAACCACTTCCAGTTGCTCAAACACGTCATCATCAGATCCTCCTGAGAAATATTTACCATAGAAATAGTCTATGAATCTGTTGATATCTTCCTTTAGGGAAACTACAAATTGAATTTTTTTGGCCTTAAGGACCCTTCTTATATTGTCTATTTTCGTTAAGTCATGGGGGTTATCCAGTGCAACTATAAGGGCCCCTGATTTTTCGCGAATCGGGGCGCAGGAATTGGTCCTGAAAAAGTGTTCTTTGATACCGAGTATGCAAGCCGGTGTGGTTCCCACTTCCAGTTCGTCAAATTCCACAAAGGGGCATCGATAGTATTCGCTGAGGGAGCGGCCAAGCTCTGTTTTGTCTATGCCAAGTTGGCTTAGCAGGATATTTTCTATGGATTTTTTCCCCTGTTTCGCCAGTTTTTTGGTCCTGTTGAGTTGTTCTTCAGAGAGGAGCTGATTACGAACCAGATAATAGAACCGGCCATATTTCTGAGCTGTTTGGGAAAGTTCCTCAAGCCTCTGTTTGGCGTTTCTAAAGGCGGGATCAAGACGGATGATTTGTTCCAGGGCCTCAATGGCTTTGGGCACCGCACCGGTTCGTTCATGGGTAAATGCCAGTTGATATAGTACATCCAGCCGTTCATCCTTTGACAGTTGTGTGTCCTCAAGCGCCTCCTGTAAATGTTCAAGGGCCTCAAAAGGCATATCCATCCGTCGGTATGATTCTCCGATTTTCGCTCGAATTATTCCCGGCCTGTATCCTTCTTCAAGTAAGGATTTAAGCTCTTCTATGGCCTCTGAATAACAGCCCACATCCATCAGGCCTATACAACTGTTGAATTTATTGTCCTGATATTCTTTAAAGTCTTCAGGGCTGGTGGCGGAATCCGTTTTTACTGACGGAACTGTTTCCATGCCATCGACCTGAAGTCCTTCCAGGCGGGATTCTACTTCAGTATGGAAGGGATGGGACTTATCACCTGTCAGTTTCAGAAGCTCTAAATAAATACGACGAGCTTCTTCATCAAGACCTTGATTACGGTAAAAATCAGCTTCTGCCAACCTGGTTTTAATTAAATTGTCCGAAGTCGAATTTAGATTATTCATTTGTCAGATGGCTCGTAAACGCCGGTTAAGGCCTTTTCCAATATTTTTTTTTGTTCTTCAAGCATGTTTTTAATATTTTGCTGAAAATGATGTAGCTTTTCCATCCCCGGAGTCTGAGCAAGGAGCTTTTCAACTGGTAAAATGTAACTTATACAGTCATTAAGGATTTTGATATGGGATTCGACTGCATTTACGAGCACCGGGTGTTCAGGAAAATTCGGCTCAAGATCATTAACATTCTCAACAAGGCGTTCTGAAACCGGCTCCTCGGATACTTCGTGGGCAACTTCAGGCACTTTCATGTCTATGGCTGATTCAAGCTCCAGCCCTGAATCTAATTCCAATATCTTTTCGTCAGTGGTAATTTCTATCTGTTCAGACGGCCTCTGATCTGTTTTGTCTTGCGATAATTCTCTAACTTCACTAGTTAAAGGGTCTATTTCTATCTGTCGTGATGCACTAAATAGTTCGTCAATAGTACTTTCTATATTTTTAGTGAAATTTTCGGGATCAGGAATTTTTTGTGTCTGATCCATGGTTGTTCTCCTTGAGTATTTGTAAGCGTTTACAGGGTGTTGCAGATGCGAGGCATACGGATACGCAGACGTACTCCCTGTACTTCAAGTGCCCGGCAACAAAGCAGATGTGGTGCCCTGTGAACGCTTACGTTAAAAGATGCTTTGTTGCCACATAGTGGACGGTCCTTTTGCTTATTTCTTTCAGGGTTTCAAAGACCCCTATGCCTTTAATGGCTGCTGTTTCAAAAATTTTAGTCTTAAGTTCTCTGTTCAGATCTATTTCAAGCTCTTCTTTAGTCAGTGTGGGTATGGATGTCGGCACCAGATCATATTTGTTGAATTGAAGAATAATCGGAATTTCTTTCAGAGTTAGATTGTGTTCAAGGAGATTGCGGTGCAGATCTTGGAAGCTTTCTATGTTTTTTTCACGACGTATCTTAAGATAGTCGGCAACAAAAACCAGACCATCCACACCCTTAAGAACCAGTTTCCTGGTCGCTTTATAAATTGCCTGACCGGGTACGGTGTAAAGCTGGATTCTTATATCAAAGCCATTTATTTTCCCCAGATATAAAGGAAGAAGGTCAAAAAAAAGCGTCCTCTCTCCTTTTGTCTCAATAGTCAGCATTTTGCCCCGAGCTTGATTACTTATGGCATTATATATGTAGAGCAAATTAGTAGTCTTTCCGGATCGTCCGGGACCGTAGTAGACTATCTTGCAATATATTTCCCTTTTGCTGAAATTTATTAGCGCCATATTTAATTATTTTTGGCCAAATGCCTTTTCTATTCAAAGACTCACAAACTCTCAACTGAGATTCCTGAACTTAAGGCTCTAAAGCCTTTATCGACCGGATCATTCAATATGTTAAGGATTTTCTATATGCAAGCCACCGGCTATGCCGGTGGTCATGAATACATGGATTACTGTGAAGTGGGTGAAATACAAAAAAGTAACATTTTTTAGGTAAAGGATGGTTTTGTAACTTCTCAATAAATCCGGGCAAATCACATTTTGCGACTATCCACTGGATTCCTCCCCGGTTTTCACCGGGGTGACGCGGCGGAATGACGGGCAGTTACATCCAAACGTCATTCCGGCGAAAGCCGGAATCCAGACATCTTACCCAGACTTATTGAGAAGTTACGTCTGGAAGCATTAACATGTTAGGATTATTTCCTTTTTTAATTCAAAATTCAAAATTTAGAATTCAAAATTGTGTCTGAACGGCCTTTTCGTTCAGACATTATTTAACTTAAGAGATCCCTCATGTTTTTGGCAAGGTTTTCAGCATCAAGGCCCTGAACGCGATACAGGTCATCCGGCTTGCCTGAAGAACCATAGTGTGTCACTCCCAGAGTGAGGAGTTGCTGGTGTGCGCCTGCCGCTATAAGTACCTGTGCCACCATGGCCCCCATGCCTGTATGGGCTACATGGTCTTCAACTGTCACGAGGGGTCCTTTCTTGGCAGCCTCAAGTATTGCTTCTCTGTCTATTGGCTTGAGTGAGGCCATATTGAGCACACCTGTTGACAGGCCCTCCGAGTCAAGAATTGACCATGCTTCGAGAACATGGGATGTGGCTGAGCCATAGGTGAGAAAAGTGGCCCTATCCCCCTGTCTCAACCAGTCTGCCTGCCCTGGCCGAAACACATAGTCTACATCGAAAAACGGCTTTCCATCCTCTGTGGTAATAATTGACAACTTGGACCTTCCCATACCCACAAAGACATTGCCCGGATTGGTGGCCAGATAACGGACTATCCTGTCAGTTTGATTTGGATCTGCCGGCATAAATATGGAGAAGCCAAAGAGGTTGTTGAAAAGTCCCACATAGTCGATACTTTGATGGGTCGGGCCATCTTCTCCAACGTCCAATCCTACGTGAGTAGACACAATTTTGAGGTGGGTTTCATTGAGGTCATTTAAACGGTGCTGGTTGTAAGTCTCTGCCGCGGTAAAGACCCCAAAGGTGCTGAAAAAGGTAACTAATCCCTCTCTGCTCACTGCTCCGGCGCAGGTAGCTGTGTGGTGTTCTTGTATGCCTGCCTCTATGAAGGCAGTGGGGGAAACATGGTGAAACCCCTGCATTTTTACTGATCCTTCCAGATCACAGCTAAATCCTACAATTTTTGGGGCGGAATCCTGAACATTGTTTTTTTGAGCCAGATCCTTTAATGCTGCGCCGTATGCAGAGCGGCAGTCTGTTTTGGTCTCAACGCCGTAAACAATGGGTTCTCCAGGGTCAATAGATGGGAAATCTATCTCTGGTATTTTGCCGGGTCCCTTTATTTTGTGTTCAGCCCTGTTTTTTGACCACAGCTCAAGTAGGTCCTGATCTTGTCCCAGTTCTCTCAAAGCCGCCTTGGCATCATCTTTTGGCAGCGGAGACCCATGATACTTTGCCTTGTCTTCCATAAAAGAGATGCCTTTTCCCATGATGGTACGCATGACCATAACCGTGGGACGGCTGGGCACAAGGCCGTCATGTACCCATGCCCTTTTCAGTGCATGGAATATGGTCTGGAAATCATGGCCATCCGGTACATACAATACATTCCAGCCTGCGGCAGTGTATTCATCCCTTACATGGACCGGCATGACATCTTCAGTGAGACCTCCAATCTGGAGGTGATTTCTGTCGACTACACCGATCAGGTTTCCTTGCCCGAATTTTGTTGCAAAACGTCTGGCTTCAGCTATCTGTCCCTTCTGCTGTTCTCCGTCGCCCATGAGGACGATTGTTTTGCCCGGTCGACCAAGGAGATTTTGGGCAAGACATATGCCTGTACCTACTGAAAGTCCCTGGCCAAGATTTCCGGTATTCCACTCAATTCCCGGCATGGTTTGTTCTACGTGGCCGGCACAGGGTGAACCGGCACGACGAAACTCGGTAAGGAAATCTTCCTCTGAGAAATAACCAAATTCAGCGAGTACGCTGTATACGCACGGAGAGATATGCCCGATGCTCACGACTACGCGATCACGGTCCGGCCAGCGGGGTTCTGACGGACGATGTTTGATTATGCCGTAAAGGACAAGCAGGGTGTGCAGGGAAGAAAGAGAGCCACCCGGATGACCGCTTTTTGCAAGGGTAGTGGAAAGGATAATGCGCGTGGCACATCTGTTCCACATGGTCTGTAGCTCAGAGATCTGTTTTTGTGTGAGTTCGTTTTGTTTTTCTATATCTATGTGAAACATAGGCATCTTTCACGACAAGTCAAAAATAGTTTACACCTTGTTGATCTTGTGTTTTGGCAGTGAAATTTGAAATTTGAAATTGGGAAAAACACAAAAATGTAGATGAGTTACCTAATTTCTAAGTAACTTCTCAATAAGTCAGGGTAACAGTCACTGGATTCCCGCCTTCGCGGGAATGACGATCGGGTGTGAGCGCCTGTCATTCCGGCGAAAGCCGGAATCCAGTGGATAGTCGCAAAATATGATTTGCCCGGACTTGTTGAGAAGTTACATTTCTAATTTCTAATTTCCAGTTTCGACAGCGGTTACTTCTCTAAGGGTCTATTTCTTATCCTTTTTGTCCTTGGATTTTACCCCGTTATCGTAAGCTTTTATGACCTCGTCAGTGATATCTATTTCAGAGGCATTAAAATATATACCAGACATGTTTTTTTCCAGAATGAGTGTGTATCCACCTTCCTTACCAATAAGGGTCACAACCTTTTCAAGTTCCTTGAGTACCGGCTCCATACCTTTGGATTCTGCCTGACGCATTTCAAACTGGGCATCGTCGCTTTGATCTTTAAAATCCCGAATGGCCTTCTTATATTCGCGTTCTTTTTCTGCCTTGGCATCCTCATTCATCAAAGGGCCCTTTTTTCCAAGATCTTCTTTAAAGGCCTTTAACTCATCCTGTTCAGCCTTGAGTTGTTTTTGGAGGCTTTCAAATTTTTTATTGAGCTTTTCCATGGCCTCTTGGCCAGCTACAGATTTTCGTACTACTTTTTGCATATTGATAACAGCTATTTTTGCCTGTGCGGTTTCTCCAGCAGTTACACTACAGCACAGGACCGTGGTCCACAGAAAAACCAGCAGCACGGGTATTAAACTTAGGCGACCTTTCATAAGGCAATCATTACCTCCTGAACCTTTTCATAATTCCCATTTCCAAAATAATGACCACGGCGTCGCTATGCAACGCGTGGTCATTATTTACTTGGATGATCAAAACCTTTTAGACTACTTAGACTACTTTATGACAACTAAGTCATCTCTACGATTTTTTGCCCATGCATCCTCGTTTTGCTCCAGATCCAGAGGCCGTTCCTCACCAAAGCTCACAGTTCCTATACGATCCGGGTTTACCCCCAGATTGACAAGATATGCCTGGGCGCCTTTTGCCCTTTTTTCCCCAAGGGCCAGGTTATACTCATTGGTGCCGCGATCATCACAGTTACCCTGGATTTCGATCATGACCTCTGGATGATCAAGCAGAAACAGAGCATTCTCTTCCATTACGGGTTTCATGTCGTCACGGATGTTGAAACGGTCAAAGTCAAAGTATACGGGATATAGGGGGGCGCTGGTTCTGCCCTCAGAGATAGCCTCTCCAAAGCCGGCAGCGGTGCCCATAGCTTCGCCTGGGATTTCCGTCTCACCCATACCAACTTCAGCAACACAGGGCATTCCTTCAAGCCCTGTGGCCGATTCATCGATTTGCTCAGTGACAAGTACTTCTTCTTCTCCGCCTCTTACCGATTTTTTTCCACATCCGGCAAGAAGTGCCAGGCTTAATATCGAGATCAGTGCCAGCAAACAAATTTTTACTCCCATATTTCCCCAATACATAGACGCCTCCCGCAAAACGATTTTTAGTTGCACCATGCAACTACAATTGAGTTACACTTAAAATCCACAAATTATGCTTTACTTTAGCAGAGGAGAAACAAAATTCAACCTGTTTTATTTACCAAATAAAAATCTGAATACTGATAATTTTGAGAATCCAAAGTTCTATCGTCATGCCGGACCTGATCCGGCATCCAGATCGCGGAACGTTTTGAAAAGACGCTGGATTCCGGCTTTCGCCGGAATGACGTGGTCAGTTTTTCATTTTTTATAATTTCAAACTATTTTAAGCACTTCACTGAAGATAGGCCAATTTGGTGCCACGGATATATGATTTTATACCGTTTACGATTCCCTCGGCCACGCGGTCCAGATAGCGGTTACTTTTGAGGCGTTTTTCCTCTTTCCTGTTACTGATAAACGATACTTCAACAAGAACAGAAGGCATCCTTGCACCTATCAGGACAAAGAATGGGGCCTGTTTGACTCCTTTGCTTTTTACATTGCCATATTTTTTCCTGAGGTTCTTTACAACTTCCTTCTGCACATAACCTGCCAGGCGTGAGGACTCATCGACCTTGGTATTTTTCATTATGTCGTTGAGGATGTTCTTGAGGTCCCCTATTCTTTTAGTGGATGTAGCATTTTCTCTGGCTGCCACCCTCATGGCCTCTTCATCCAGGGCAAAGTTCAAAAAATAGGTCTCAACTCCACTGGCTCTCCTGTTGGGAGCTGCATTTGCGTGAATAGACACAAAGATATCGGCCTTTTTGGCGTTGGCAATGGCAGTCCTTTGTGTAAGTGGCAGAAACCGATCTCCGTTTCTGGTCAGGATAACCTGGCAGCCAAGATCTTTTTTAAGTCGTGAAGCCACTTTTTTCGCAATTTTGAGCACAACGTCTTTTTCCCTCAAGCCGGTAGGCCCGATAGCCCCAGGATCCTTTCCGCCGTGGCCGGCATCTATTACTACTCGTTTTACGCAAAGGCCTAGCTGTTGCGCGAGAGAAAGACCATTACCTTTTTGGCCCTTGGTCTTTTTAGGAATTTTTGAGGAATAATTCTCTCCAAAGGCGTCCACCACCACCCTGAAGGGGTCCTCAAGGTAAAAGATTTTGGTTTTATGGGTCTTCCTGAGATCAAGTACCACCCGGACTGTATTACTGTTGAACTGAGCTACTCGTACTCCTTTGAGCAGCCCGTCCTGTATAGAGATGTTATCTTTGAGGTTTTTCCCTATACGGGCCGGCTTAAGGTCCAAATAAACACGTTCCGGAAGATGCTTGGCCTTATTAGCAGGAAGATATCCTTTTTTAAAGGATACAGGGCTTGCCGTGTCTATTACTATCCTGGTGTAGTCTGAAGCAGACCAGTACCTCACCTCCCGCACAGTGGCAGATTTTGCACCTGGAGCAATCCTCGGGCTGGAGAAGCCGGCTGGTCCTTTTTCCTTCTCATAATGTGTTGTCTGTTTTGAAGATTTTGTTTTCTGCCGTTGCTTAGGACCTAAGGTCTTCAGCTTGTTTCCGGCAATCCGGGCCTTGTCTCTTCTAGGATATTCCTTAACTATCTTTTCCCAGGCCTCTCGGGCCTTTTCGGTATTTCCTATACGCTTGTAAAGCTCGCCAATGGCGTAGAGGGCGTCATCTGCCAAGCGATTTTTTGGGAATCTTTCTACCAGGACCTGATATCGCTCGATGGCCTCCCTGATGTCCTTCCCAGCTCCTGAATATCCATATAATCCACTGTAGCAACGGGCCATCATGAAGAGGGCCTTGGGGGCAACCTTCTTGTCATTGGGATAGGTGAGATAGACTTTCCTGAATTTCTTGATTACCCGGACCCATGCTGTCCTGTGAGTGCGAAGCCGGGAATTCCCGGCAAGGCGATCGTATTCGGATTTGGCCTGACGATAGGTGTATTCAGCCCTGCCTGACTTTGCGTGGGCAGAGTCCAGGGCAATTAGCAAAAATGTCCCTGATAGGAAAACAATGATAAACAGGGATAGAAAAAACCGTAGCTGGATGCAGTTATGCTCAGATAATAACAGGCTCATGGTTTCATGTTGTCTTTTTACTTTTTTCTGCCATGGATTTGAGTTCTGCTAAGTAGTTAATGGCTTTAAGAGGTGTCATATTATTAATATCGGCGGAGAGTACCTTTTCCCTGAGCTCAGCCCCCTGATCAATTACAAGTGGTAGTGGCATCTGGGCCGGATGCTGCTGCTTATGCCTCCTTTTCCGTATAGGACCGGCAGTAATTTCCTTTTTGTCCTTAGAGGTCTTCTTTTCAATATTTTTGAGGATCTCCTTGGCCTTTTTGATTACTGACTCAGGTACACCGGCCAGGGCAGCAACCTGGATTCCGTAACTGCGACTGGTGAACCCATCCACCAGCCGTCGCAAAAAGACTATCTGATCCCCCCACTCTTTAACAGCTATATGCATATTGCGCACCCTGTCGTGCTTTTTTGCCAGGTCTGTCAGCTCATGATAATGAGTGGCAAATAGAGTTTTTACTCCTTTTTTGTCTTTGTACAATAAATTTTCCGCCACTGCCCATGCGATGGCAAGACCATCGTAAGTGCTTGTCCCCCGGCCTATCTCGTCCAGGATTACAAGGCTTTTACTCGTGGCGTTATGCAGGATATTTGCCGTCTCATTCATTTCCACCATGAACGTACTCTGGCCCCTGGTCAAGTAGTCTGTAGCACCTACCCGTGTAAATATCCGGTCCACCACACCTATATGTGCCTCCTCTGCCGGGACAAAACTTCCCATCTGAGCCATTAAGACAATAAGGGCGGTCTGCCTGAGGACCGTGGATTTACCAGCCATGTTCGGCCCGGTTATAATCAGGAGCTGGGAATTGCGGTGGTTCAGCTCCACGTCGTTTGGAACAAAACCTTCCTTCAGGGTATATTCTATAACCGGATGTCTGCCTTGGCGAATACAAATTCCCATTTCATGATCCAGCTTTGGTCTCACGTAATTATAACGTTCCGCTGCCTCTGCAAGGGAAGACAGGCAGTCTATCCTTGCCAGTGCAGCAGCAGTCTTCTGTAGGCGGGTTCCTGCTTCAGCTACTTGAAGCCGGATATCCAGAAATAGCTCAAATTCAAGGGCTAATCTCTGGTCCTGTGCAGTGAGGATCTTCGATTCTATCTCCTTTAGCTCCTGAGTAATATAGCGTTCTGCCGCCACAAGGGTCTGCTTCCTGATGTAATTATCAGGGACCATACCTGCCCTGGCCTTTGAAATCTCAAGGTAATAACCAAAAACCTTGTTAAATCCGACCTTGAGAGATGGGATGCCGGTCCTCTTCCGTTCTCTGGCTTCCACCCCGGCTATAAAAGACCTGCCATCTCTCTGGATATGAATAAGTTCATCAAGTTCTTTGTTGAATCCCTCCTTGATGAGCCTTCCCTCTCTGAGAAGTACCGGGCAGTCATCTCTTATGGAACAGTTTATGATATCTGCTATGTCCTGCAAGGGATCCAGGGCCATGTGAATTTCAGTCAAATCCCCTTTTTTGTCTTTTTTTAAAGAGGGATTTTGCAAAAGACTCTCAAGGGCATTTTTTATCCCTGGTATTCGAGTAATAGATTGCTTGAGGGCCAGGAGGTCTCTCCCGTTTGCAGTGCCAAGGACTGTCCTGGCCACGAGTCGCTCAATGTCATAAACCCGGCGCATCTCCTTTCTTAAATTCTCTCGAACCGAAGGATTTTTTTTGAGTATTTCCACGGCAGACAGCCTGCCTTGTATTTCAGCAATATCTCTTGAGGGATAGAGAATCCATTTCTTGAGAAGACGCCCTCCCATTGGAGTTACAGTAAGGTCCAGAACGTCCAGCAGGGTACCTTGGCGGCCACGGTCCAAAGAATTTGACAGCAGCTCCAGATTCCGTTTTGTGGCCTCATCTATGATGAGGTAATCGCTCAGGCGATAAGGTTTTAGATGGTTTATATGAGATGTCTCGCCCTTTTGGGTCTCAGAAGCATAGGATAGAAGCGCCCCTGCCGCCCCGATGCCGGAACTAAGCCCTGCCAGCCCGAAGCCATCCAGAAAAAGGATCCTGAAATGCTCCTGAAGGTCTGCTTTAGCCCTGTCATACTGCCACCATACGTCCGGCCTGAAGCTCAGAAAGGTCTCCGGGATGGCCTGTTTCACCCGGACAACAAGTTGTCCTTCCTGCCAGCTCTCCGGCAAAAGGACCTCCGCAGGTTCCAGACGGAAGAGTTCTGTAAGGGCCTCTTCCTCCCTGGAAAGTTCGGTTACCCTGAATTCTCCTGTTGAGATATCAAGGCAGGAAAGTCCCCATGGGTCTTTGGTGCTTCCGGGATTTATAGAAATCAGGAAGTTGTTGGTTTTGGCTCCTATGCTCCCTTCTGTAGTGATGAGTCCGGGAGTCATCACCCGGATCACTTCTCTTTTGACTAACCCTTTAGCTTTTTTTGGGTCTTCCACCTGCTCACATATTGCTACCCGGTGCCCGGACTGCACGAGCCTGGTCAGATAGTTCTCAGCCGCATGTACTGGTACACCACACATTGGGATTTTCCCCTCTTTGTGCTTGTTTCTGGATGTAAGTGTGATTTCCAGGATCCGGGAGGCTATCTTGGCATCATCCAGGAACATTTCGTAAAAATCTCCCATGCGAAAAAATAAAATTGCGTCAGGATACTGTGACTTAATGTCTCTGTATTGTTGCAACATAGGGGTAATATTTTTCGTTTTATCTTTTATGTTTTGGTCCTGTGCCATTACGTGAGTATAGCCCTTTATTATTTTCTATGTTATTTCTTTATTCAAGATTAGGAAAAGGGGGGGTTTATAGGTGGAGGCATCTTCTGAGAAGTTATCTGACCACAGACCCAAGGTCAAAAATATTTTGGACTCCTTTAAACCGGATTTTGAAAAAATTGAGCAGGTATTGAGCAGGCATTTTACTTCTCATATACCCTTTGTAAACGAAGTAAGCCGGTACATCCTTTTTGCAGAAGGAAAACGTCTAAGACCATTACTTACCGTATGTGCGGCAAGATTATGCGGAAAAGACGATGATGCCGTGTTCGACCTTTCAGCAGTCCCGGAGTACCTCCATGCTGCCAGTCTTCTCCACGATGACGTAGTAGATGGAGGTGTGATGCGTCGCGGCAAGTCCCCTGCCTATAAAATCTGGGGGAATAAGGCCACTGTCCTGGTTGGGGATTTCCTTTATGGCAGGGCCATTGAGCTTGCCAGCCGGTTCGAGGATACCCGCATAGCAGAAACCATTGCAGAGACAGTTGCCTTGATGTCTGAAGGTGAGATTATACAGCTTTTACAGGCAAAGACCCCGAGCTTTGACGAGGAGACCTATCTGGAAATCATTAACAGAAAGACGGCCTCGCTGATTTCTGCATCATGTAAAATCGGAGCCCTCCTTGCCGGTGCCGGGAAGTCCAAGGTGCAGGCCCTTAGCGACTATGGCCTATATATGGGCCAGGCATTTCAGATGATTGACGACATCCTTGATTATACTGCAGATGCCAGTGAGCTGGGAAAGGCCATTGGGACAGACCTTGCGGAGGGAAAAATTACACTGCCCCTTGTTGTGGCCATTGAAAAGGCATCTTCCAGAGAAAAAGAGAGGTTGTTACAGGTGCTTAGTGATGGCAATTCCTCAGAGAAGGAATTTGTGTGGGTGAAGGATTTGCTGTCCAATACCGGGGGATTGGATTATACGCGAAGTCGGGCAAAAGTCTTGGTTGGCTTGGCCTGTGAAAATTTGGAGATATTTGCTCCATTAGAGACAAAGGACTTGCTCCATGGCCTTGCATGGTTTGTTTTAGAGCGTCACAAGTGAGGTTAAGACAGTGCTGAAATCGACTGGGATTTTTTCCAAGAGTGCTTTAAAGAGTTTTATTCTCGCAGGAGGGACAAGTGCTCTGGCAGCAGGCGCATATGAGATTTTTTGCCCCAAGGCCACCTTATGGGGCAGGGTATTAACCCATGGTTCCAGAAATGTACCCGCAATAAGTCTCGTGTTTGATCAGAGCCCAAACCCGTTAACAGAGCCCATTTGCAAACGACTGCATGAGCTTGAGGTCCCAGCCACTTTTTTCATAGAAGGGAAGAGAGCCAGGAGTAATCCCAAGGCCATACGTTCCATGCAGTCATTTGAGATAGGGATTCATGGAGAGACTTACAGATCACTTATTTTTCAAAATAAAATAGAATTAAGGCACATGCTCAAGCCCTGCCTGACACTTGCAGGCGACATCCAGGGAAGGGACGCCTGCTTTCTTATGCCGCCTCATGGATGGAAGGACCTTCGATTGGTAAAAATGGCAAGAGATCTGGGTCTTTTCGTGGTCAATCCATCCCTTAAGCTCAGGTGGCGCGAGGGAGTCCTCTTAAATACTTCAGTTGAGCATATTCTGACACATGTGGGTCCTGGTGACATAATTCTTGTGAAAAATGATCCTTTAAGATCGCCTCCTGAGCCCCTTTTTATTGAACTGCTCACATTGCTGATTATTGGGCTCAAAGACAAGGGCCTCAAGATCTGGGGGCTAAGCCCCTTATTTATCTCCCCACCAACACATCATTCACTTTCTCCGATAATTCTACAAGATTATACGGTTTCTTAATAAAGCTTTGAGCACCTGCACACATGATTTCCTCGGCAGCAGGGCCGTAAATGTCATAGCCGCTGCACACGATCACTTTAAGATCGGGGCGGGCCTCCTTGATCCGGGCATACACCTCCCTGCCGTTCATATCGGGCAAAACAATATCCAGAATCGCCAGGTCAATGTCCCCGTCAAAGGTCCTGGCAAGCTTAACGGCCTCTCTTCCGGTTCTGGCCTCCAGGACATGGTAACCCGATATCTCCAACGCTATCCGGTTTAGTTCGATAAGAGGCTCTTCATCTTCTATTACCAGTATGGTTCCAATGCCCTTGATCAGTTCGGTCTTTTTTTCATCTACCTCTATTTCCTCTTTCTTAACCCGGAAAGGGGTGAAGTAGATACGGACCGCTGTCCCTTTACCCAACTCAGAATCAACCCAAATCCAGCCGTCGTGGCTCTTGACAATGCCATAAACAGCAGCCATGCTGAGTCCCCGTCCTATAAAATGCGTAGTAAAGAAGGGCTCAAATATTCTACTTCTTGTCTCTTCATCCATGCCCTTCCCATCATCCTCGATCGTGAGACAAACGTATGAGCCGGGCTTGAAACCGGGATGGTGTTTGGCAAATTCCTCGTCGATATCTTCGTTTCCGGTAATGATCTTGATGCGGCCCGGGCCTTCAATGGCCTCGTTTGAGTTGACCACTATGGCAGAGAGTACCATCTGCATCTGGGTGCGGTCTGCCTCTATATCCGGGATATCCAAACATAGATCCGTCTCCATACGGATAGCAGGATCAATGGTGTGCTGGATCAAGAGGAGACTATCCTTTACGAAATCGCCAAGAGACAGTGGTTGAGGATTATATTTCCCTCCCCTGGCATAGGATAATAGCTGATCGGTCAACTTGGCCATTCTGCGAGCTGATGCCTTCATCGCTTCAACATATCGGTAGTGTATAATATCTTGTGTAAAATTATAAAAGTGTAGAAAAAAGGGCGCTTTTCCTTTAAAATAGGGTTTAGCAAAACAACCTAAATAGAAAGGAGAAAGCGCCATGAAACTGGAAATTA